>Ga0160496_1000031_pt1 | contig 223926 bp, 217 predicted proteins | sample DIDPMG_2_FD_108231 | JGI IMG/M metagenome (GOLD analysis project Ga0160496, IMG submission 108231) | Enriched soil microbial communities from UW Madison campus, WI, USA - DID2937_E24_FP MG | ecosystem: Environmental > Terrestrial > Soil > Grasslands | place: USA: Madison, Wisconsin | collected...
CCCTTGAGGGGAGGGATTGAGGGTGGGGGTGCTGAACTATCCGCAGACGCGGTCGTTTGTTGGAACCGCAGCACCCCCACCCCGGCCCTCCCCTCAAGGGGGAGGGAGAGAAAGGGCCATGAGCGCGGAGTAACAAGTGTCCCAAGTAAACACTCCCCTATCAGGGGGAGGCTGGGGGGTATCTCAGGCCCCTGCCCGCGCCTCGGCGAGCGCCTTCAGATCGGCTGGTGCGAGCGTAACGCTTTCGCCGCAGCCGCAGGCGCCGGTCTGGTTCGGGTTTTTGAAGGTGAAGCTGGAGCCCATCTTGGATTGCTCAAAATCCATCACCGTGCCCAGCAGGTACATGGTGGCCTTGGGATCGACCCAGACATTGACGCCCTTGTCCTCGACATGGTCGTCGCCGGACATTGCGGCCTCTACATAGTTCATCGTGTAGGACACACCGGCGCAGCCAGCATTCTTGATGCCGACGCGCAGACCAATGACCGGGGTTTCCGAATCTTCGATGATCTCGGTGATGCGCTCAGCGGCGGCATCTGTCAGCGACATGATCTTGAAGGGCATTGCAGCGACCTTTATCGGCGTTTCACGATATATAGGTGTAAACGCGCCGGATTACCACCAGTTCAACGCAACTTGAGCCTCTTCGCTCATGCGCGATGCGTCCCATGGCGGATCAAAGACCATGTTGACCGTGACGTCCTGAATACCTTCAACGCCACGAGCGGCGTTTTCGACCCAGCCGGGCATCTCACCTGCCACCGGGCAGCCCGGAGCCGTGAGGGTCATGTCGATTGTCAGGTTGCGATCATCGTCCAGATCGACCTTGTAGATCAGGCCAAGCTCATAGATGTCGACGGGAATTTCCGGATCATAGACGGTCTTGAGCGCGCCGATGAGGTCGGTGGTGATGCGCTCAACTTCGCCTTCCGGCAGCGTATCAGACATTGTGGGAACAATGCGAGTATCGATGGCTTCTTCGGTCATGATGCCGTCCTTAGGCAAAAAATTTCTGGGCACGCTCGATGCCGTCCACCAGCGCGTCCACATCATCCTTGCCGTTATATAGGGCGAAGGAGGCGCGGCAGGTAGAGGTGACACCAAAGCGTTTTAGCAGCGGCTGCGCGCAATGGGTTCCGGCGCGCACGGCAATGCCGTAGCGGTCGAGAATGGTGGCAACGTCGTGGGCGTGAGCGCCCGCGATCTCGAAGGAGAAGATGCCGCCCTTACCGGGCGCGTTGCCGATCATTCGCAGCGAATTGATACGGGAGAGACGCTCATTGGCGTAGCTGGCCACGTCATGCTCATGGGCGGCGATGGCGTCGCGGCCAAGGCTTTCCATATAGTCGAGCGCCGCGCCCAGACCCATGGCCTGGACGATGGGGGGCGTACCGGCCTCGAAACGATGAGGCGGCTCGTTATAGGTGACGCCTTCGAGCGTGACGGTTTCGATCATTTCGCCGCCACCCTGATAGGGCTGCATTTCGGCCAGGAGATCGTATTTCCCGTAAAGAATGCCGATGCCGGTGGGACCATAAAGCTTATGGCCGGTCATGATGTAAAAGTCGGCATCGAGGTCGGCCACGTCGACCTTGGTGTGGACGGCCCCCTGGCTACCATCGACCAGAACCGGGATGCCGCGTGCATGAGCAATGGCGATCAAGTCCTTGATCGGATTGATGGTTCCGAGCACGTTGGACATATGCGTAATCGCAACGATACGGGTTTTGTCGGTCAGCGCGGCCTCAAAAGCGTCAAGGTCAAGGCTGCCGTCATCGCGGACATCGACGAATTTCAACCCCGCGCCCTTGCGCTCGCGGTGGAAGTGCCACGGCACGATATTGGAGTGGTGCTCCATGATCGTGGTGACGATTTCGTCGCCCGCGGAAATGCGGGGACCGGCGAAGGATGATGCGACCAGATTGATGGCTTCGGTGGCCGATTTTGTGAAGATGATCTCTTCGATCCGACCAGCATTGAGAAAGCGGCGGACGCTTTCACGACCCGCTTCATAGCCTTCGGTGGCGCGGTTTGCCAGGGTATGCAAGCCACGATGAACATTGGCATATTCGTGCCGGAAGCCATGATCCATCCGGTCGAGTACCTGCACCGGCTTCTGGGCCGAAGCGCCGCTATCGAGATAGACAAGGCGATGGCCGTGGATCTGTTCCGACAGGATCGGGAAATCAGCGCGGACTTTTTCGAGGTCGAAGGTCATATGCTTGGTCCTAGTGAACCTGCGAAGTTTCAGTCGTCACCCTCCCCCTCGCGGGGAGGGATCAAGGGTGGGGGATGAGAGCCGCGATATCTGGGCTCTCCCACCCCCTCCCATCCTCCCCCGTAAAGGGGGAGGTGCCGGGCAGTGGTGGCGGCGCTATCGAGTGCTACCGTGCGATTATTGGCCCAGCAGCCAGCCATCAACGACGCCTTGCAGGGCTTCGTTGAGGGCTTCGTCTTCGACCGGGTCGAGCAGTTCGGCGATGAAGCCGCGGACCAGCATGGTCTCGGCTTCGGCCTTGGGGATGCCGCGGCTGAGCAGGTAGAACAGACTGTCTTCGTCGAGCTTGCCGCAGGTGGAACCGTGGCCGCACACCACGTCATCGGCGTAGATTTCCAACTCCGGCTTGGAGAGGATTTCCGCGTCGTCGCTGAGCATAAGGCCCTGATGCATGAACTTGGCATCAGTCTTCTGGGCGTCGCGGGCGACGATCAGCTTGCCCTGCACGATGGATTTGGACCGGCCGCGGGTGACGGACTTGAACAGCGGCTGGGACGATGTGTGCGGCACCGCATGGGTGGTTTCCATCGTGATATCAGCATGTTGGCCGTCGGACACGAGATTGAGGCCCGTGATGTCGGCATGCGCTTCGGCACCGCCCAGCGTCGGATAAAGCTGGGTGCGGGCGAGATTGGCGCCAGCGTGAATGATCAGCGTGCGCAGCTTTGCGCCGTCAGCGAGATGATACTCGTTGGTGGCGAAATGGCTGACGCCGGAGGCACTCAGGTCGAGCGTGATGTGGGTCAGCTCGGCGCCCTTGCCCAGCGTAATATAGCTGGCGTGGTTGCCCACATGAGCGGCATCGGAACCCGAGAAGGTTTCGATAATGGTGGCGGAAGCACCATCGGCGACGAAAACCTTGACGGCATCGGCGACGTGGGCGGCCTCGCCCTCGATGCGACGTTCGATCTGGATGACCGGATCAACGCTGCTCTCAAGCGTCAGCGTCAGGGCCTCTTTTGTCAGACCATTGTTGACGCCGACCATGACGTCGTCGCGCTTGGTGAGAACGGCGCCGTCAACTTTGCCGACAATGATGCCCGCAGGGGCGGTCGAAGCATTCTGAATGACGCCATTGGCGATCATCAGCGTGAATGCACCGGGCACGCGCAGCGCCGGAGCGCTGGCTTCATTGGCAGGCTGGCCGAGCGCCGGGACGGCGCGCAGCAGGGTTTTGAGATCGGTATAGTGATAGGCCTCGACGCGACGGGTCGGCAGGCCGGCAATTGAAATACGCTCGGCGACCTGATCGGCACCGGCGGACTTCAACTGGGCAATCAGAGCCTCTTCGGCAGGGCCAAGCCGTACTGGGAAGTTCGGACGCATTATGCTGCCTCACCGCCGTAATTGGCATAGCCTTCGGCTTCGAGCTTGAGCGCAAGATCCTTGTCGCCGCTTTCGACGATCCGGCCATCGGCGAAGACGTGAACCACGTCAGGCACGATATGGTTGAGGAGCCGCTGATAGTGGGTGATGACCAGCATGGAGCGCTGACCGTCGCGCAGCGCATTGACGCCCTTGGAAACGACCTGCAGCGCGTCGATGTCGAGACCGGAATCGGTTTCATCGAGCACGGCGAGCGAAGGCTTGAGCAGCGCCATCTGCATGATCTCGGCGCGCTTCTTCTCACCGCCGGAGAAACCAACGTTCAGCGGGCGCTTGAGCATGTCGCTATCGACGTTGAGCTGGGCCCCTGCTTCCTTGACCATGCGCATGAAATCGGGGGTCTTGAGTTCATCTTCGCCGCGCGCCTTGCGCTGGGCATTGATGGCGGCCTTGAGGAAGGTCATGGTCGCCACGCCGGGGATTTCGATCGGGTACTGGAAGGCGAGAAACAAACCAGCGGCGGCGCGCTCGTCGGGTTCCATTTCGAGGATATTTTCGCCGTTGAGCAGGATTTCGCCCTCGGTGACCTCATAATCTTCCTTGCCGGCCAGCACATAGCTGAGCGTGGACTTGCCCGAGCCGTTGCGGCCCATGATGGCGTGGACTTCGCCGGGCGGGATAATGAGGTTCACACCCTTGAGGATTTCGCGTTCCTCGATGCGGGCGTGCAGGTTGCGGATTTCAAGAACGGGAGTGGTCATGTTTTTACTCCATGGCGCCAATCAGTCGCCGGTTTCATTTAAAGGCCCCCTCACCCGCCCTTCGGGCGACCTCTCCCCCAGGGGGAGAGGTGGAGTTGGCCGCGAATTCTGTTCTTCACCTCTCCCTTTGGGGGAGAGGTCGGCGCGCAGCGCCGGGTGAGGGGGCCTTCGCTCCCCTGCCCCAATTATCCCACGCTGCCTTCGAGGCTGATCGAGATCAGCTTCTGGGTTTCGACCATGAATTCCATTGGCAGATGCTGAAGCACGTCGCGGACGAAGCCGTTGACGATCAGCGCCACGGCTTCTTCTTCGTTGAGGCCGCGCTGCTGGCAATAGAACATCTGGTCGTCGGAAATCTTGGACGTGGTGGCTTCGTGCTCGAACACCGCAGTGCCGTTACGGCTCTCGATATAGGGAACCGTGTGCGCGCCGCATTTGTCCCCGATCAACAAACTATCGCACTGGGTGAAATTACGGGCGTTCTTGGCCTTGGCGTGGGCCGAGACCTGGCCGCGATAGGTATTGTCCGAGAAACCGGCGGCGATACCCTTGGAGATGATGCGGCTGGACGTGTTCTTGCCCAGATGGATCATCTTGGTGCCGCTATCGACCTGCTGGTAGCCGTTCGAGATGGCGATGGAATAGAACTCGCCGCGCGAACCGTCGCCGCGCAGGATGCAGCTCGGATATTTCCAGGTGATGGCTGAACCGGTTTCCACCTGGGTCCAGGAGATGTGCGAATTGACGCCACGGCAATCGCCACGCTTGGTGACGAAATTGTAGATGCCGCCCTTGCCGTCCTTATCGCCCGGATACCAGTTCTGGACGGTGGAATACTTGATCTCGGCATTGTCGAGGGCGACCAGTTCCACAACGGCGGCGTGAAGCTGGTTTTCGTCGCGGCTCGGGGCCGTGCAGCCTTCGAGATAGGACACGTAAGAGTCATCATCGGCGATGATCAGCGTGCGCTCGAACTGGCCGGTATTCTTCTCGTTGATGCGGAAATAGGTCGACAGCTCCATCGGGCAGCGAACGCCCTTGGGGATGTAGACGAATGACCCATCGGTGAAGACGGCGGAATTGAGCGTAGCGTAGTAATTGTCGGACACCGGAACGACCGAGCCGAGATATTTCTTCACCAGCTCTGGGTGCTCGCGCACCGCTTCGGAAATCGAGCAGAAGATGATCCCGACCTTGGCCAGCTCTTCGCGGAAGGTGGTGACGACGGAGACGGAGTCGAAAACCGCGTCAACAGCAACACCCGCGCCAAACGGCGTTCCTACCGATTCCGCCGCGCCTTCGACGCCTGCAAGAATGGCCTGTTCCTTGAGCGGAATGCCCAGCTTGGCATAGGTCTTGAGCAGTTCGGGGTCGACTTCATCGAGGCTCTTGGGGCCCTTGAAGCTCTTGGGCGCAGCGTAATAGCTGATCGCCTGAAGGTCGATCTTGGGATAGTGCAGCTTGGCCCAGTTGGGTTCGGTCAGGGTCTGGAAGCGACGGAGCGCTTCAAGACGCCATTCCAGCATCCATTCGGGCTCTTCCTTCTTGGCGGAAATGAAGCGGACCGTGTCTTCGTTGAGGCCGGGCGGCAGCACATCGGATTCAATATCGGTCTCGAAACCGTATTTGTACTTGTCCACATCAAGCGCAAGGACCTGCTCGACGGTTTCCCGATCGATCTCTTCCTTGAGCGTTGGAATATCATAGTCCGCCATCAGGCTCTCCTTCTTGCTCATCGACGGGTCAAGGCCGCCGCGAACGCATCTATATGAGCGACTTACGCCGCCTGCCCTGCCCGCTTCTGGCGGGCAAGGAATGTTTCAAAACCGGCGAGGAATGCATCGGCATCCTCGATTGTGGAATTCCAGCCGAAACTAACGCGCAAGGCGCTATCGGCCAAAGATTTGTCCACGCCCATAGCGGCAAGGACATGGCTGGCGCCAACCTTGCCAGAGGAACAGGCCGAACCCGATGAGACGGAAAGCCCCATCAGATCAAGCGCCATCATCGCCGTGGCATTGGATATGCCGGGCACGGCGAAATTGACGACATTGCCGACACGCTCTGCTTCGTTGCCGAAGATCAACAGATCGGGCGCCAAAGCCTTGAGGCCGGATTCCAGCCTGCCCGTGAGTGTGCGCATGGCGTCGTGATCATAGCGCGTGGCCTCGGCAGCGGCGCCAAAAGCGGCAATGAGCGCGACCGCTTCGGTGCCGCCACGGCGACCCTGCTCCTGTCCGCCGCCGGGAATGAGGCGAACGAGATCGGCATGGCCTTTGACGAGCAAAGCACCGATGCCCGCGGGCGCACCGATCTTGTGGCCGCTGATGGCCATCATATCGGGAGCCGACGCCGCGAAATCCAGCGGTAGCTTGCCCAATGCCTGAACGGCATCGATAAAAAGCGTGTGACGGGTGGGACCGACAAGGGCGTTGATGCGGCCAATGGGCTGCACGACGCCGGTCTCATTATTCACCCAATGCAGCGCGAAGAGCAGATTTATGCCTTCAGCATCGGCCCGGGCCAGAATTTGCGTCAATTGATCAAGATCAATGCGACCTTGGCCATCCAGAGCAATTGTCCATACAGGCAGGCCCGTGGCTTCAGCCGCCTTAAGCGCGGCAGCATGCTCCCCAGCACTGATGGCGATGGCGCCTGCCGAAAAACTCTTAGCGCCGCCGACAATAGCCTGCGTGATGGCTTCGGTGGCAGAACCGGTAAAAACGAGCTGACGGGTTTCGGCCCCAGCAAGGTGGGCGACCTGACGGCGGCCGGTTTCGATGAGGTTGCGCAATGCCCGGCCATGGGAATGGACGGAAGACGGATTGCCATTGAGTTCGAGCGCGGCAAGCAGCGCCACCCTCGCCTCTGGACGAAGCGGGGACGCGGCATTGTGATCAAGATAGACCGCCGGTCTCGTCATCATATTCTCAGGGCCGATGCCCCATTCCTTTCGACATGACCATGCCGGAGAACCGGTGGCCATTTTATCCGGGCAGTGAGGGGCTTTATGCGCGCCCGCCATGCCTCATATGTGTGGCGCGGGACGCTGTGAGCCCACTAAAACCAAACACTTCTTGAAATTTCGAGCGCAACTTCATTACAAGGGGCGCTCCAACTGGCTGTCTGACGGCCAGAAACCCGTTTTTGAACAATTCTAAACTGGTTTTCGGACCCATGTTTTAGGGAGAGCCCGGCGCTTAGTCAAGCCGCGCGGGGCTGTTTCCCGAGGTCTGAAACGCCACGGTGACAGAGCCGGAAAGGCCGAAACAAAGCCATGCCTGAAGTGATCTTCAACGGCCCGGAAGGGCGTCTCGAAGGCCGGTACCAGCCGGGCAAGGAACCCAATGCGCCTGTAGCCATCGTGCTGCACCCGCATCCGCAGTTCGGCGGGACGATGAACAACCAGATCGTCTATAACCTGTTCTACATGTTTGCTGAGCGCGGCTTCTCGGTGCTGCGCTTCAATTCGCGCGGTGTTGGCCGTTCGCAGGGCGCATTCGATCATGGTATCGGCGAGCTTTCCGACGCGGCTTCGGCGCTGGACTGGCTGCAGACCATCAACCGTGAGTCGCGCGGCTGCTGGATTGCCGGTTTCTCCTTTGGCGCCTGGATCGGCATGCAACTGCTTATGCGTCGCCCGGAAGTGGAAGGCTTCATTTCGGTGTCGCCGCCGGAAAATCTCTATGACTTCTCGTTCCTGGCCCCCTGCCCGTCTTCTGGCCTGATCATCCACGGCGACAAGGACCGCGTGGCCCCGCCGACGTCGGTGCAGAAGCTGGTGGACAAGCTCAAGACGCAGAAGGGCATCACCATCGAGCAGCAGATCGTGGATGGCGCCAACCATTTCTATGAAGGCAAGATCGACGAATTGACGACGCGTTGCGCCGAATATCTCGACCGTCGCCGTCAGGAGATCGCGGACGGCGGCGGGCGCTGATTTAGCAGCGCATTGAGGCGATCGTCCTCAACCACGGCAGATTGCTGCAAGCCGCAATCTCCGTTCTGACTAGTGACGAGCCAATGGGCCCCCGCATCGGCGGGCGCCCGCTGGTTTGAATGGATCGCACCAAATGACCAAGTTCAAATCCGACTTTCTTCGCACGCTCAACGAGCGCGGCTACATTCATCAGATTTCGGACCCGGAAGGGCTCGACAAGCTGGCATCCGAAGGCCAGATCACGGCCTATATCGGCTATGACCCCACAGCGGCGAGCCTGCATGTCGGCCACCTGACCCAGATCATGATGCTGCACTGGCTGCAGGCCACAGGGCATCGCCCCATCGCCTTGATGGGCGGCGGCACCGGCATGATCGGTGACCCAAGCTTCAAGGATGAAGCCCGCAAGCTGCTCGGCGTCGAAGGCATCAAGAGCAATATCGAGGGCATCAAGGCCAAGTTCGCCAATTTCCTCAAATTCGAGGATGTCGGCGGCAATGGCATCATGGCCAATAATGCGGACTGGTTGCTGGGGCTCAACTATGTCGAGTTCCTGCGCGATGTGGGGCAGCATTTCTCGGTCAACCGAATGCTGAGCTTTGACTCGGTGAAGCTGCGTATCGACCGCGAGCAGTCGCTGAGCTTCCTCGAATTCAACTACATGATCCTGCAGGCCTATGACTTCGTGGAGCTGAACAAGCGCTACGACTGCGTATTGCAAATGGGCGGCTCGGACCAGTGGGGCAATATCGTCAACGGTATCGACCTCGGCCACCGCATGCTCGGCAAGCAGTTCTACGCGCTGACCTCGCCGCTGCTGACCACGGCTTCCGGCCAGAAGATGGGCAAGTCGCTGGGCGGGGCCATGTGGCTCAATGCCGATATGATGAGCGTCTACGATTTCTGGCAGTACTGGCGGAACACCGAGGACGCGGACGTCGAGCGCTTCATGAAGCTGTTCACGACACTGCCGCTCGATGAGATTGCGCGGGTGGTTTCTGGCGACATCAACGAGGCCAAGAAGCGGCTGGCGACGGAAGTGACGGCCATGGTGCATGGTCGCGCCGAAGCCGAGGGCGCAGCGGAAACGGCGCGGGCAACGTTTGAAACCGGTGCGATCGATCTGTCGCTGCCCACGGCCGAGGTGACCCATGCCGAACTCAATGCCGGGATCGGTGTGCTCAATGCGCTGGTGAAGGCGGGGCTCGCGGCCTCGAACGGCGAAGCGCGGCGGCATGTGGCTTCGGGCGCAGTGCGCATCAATGATGCGGTGATCGATGACGACAAGCTGAGCCTTGCCGAAAACGCCTTGCTGCCCGAAGGCGTGATCAAGCTCTCGGTCGGCAAGAAGCGGCATGCGCTGATCAAGCCGGTATAGGTTGGACGTCGGCCGCTACCCGGGTCGACACGTTTGCAAAAGTTCAAGCCACCCCCCACCCAACCTCCCCCTGAAGTAGGGGGAGGAGCCAGCCGGTGGCCTCCATAAAGCGAGGCAAACTCGATCTGTCCCTCCCCCTACTTCAGGGGGAGGTTAGGTGAGGGTAACGCCCCCTTCCTATTGCGCGGGCGGCAGTTCGCGGGAGCGGAACTCGAAGAGTTCGCGCAGGAAGCCGGGGGCCAGGATCGAGAGCGGATTGACGAGGAATTGCGGCTGGCTGAGTGGGCCGCGCACCGCGAAGGTGACGCCGACAAGGCCTTCGCCGTCGCGCCCGCCGAGCAGCGCGCCGAAAACGGGTATCTGGCTGAAAATGTTGTTGAGGCCAAACAGCGGTACATATGTGCCGGTGAGATCGTATTGGCTGCGGTCGGTATAGATGAAGCCGCGCAGCGTGCCCCCGACCACATCCCCAGCCAACACCGCATCGGTCACCTCCACCCGGTCGCTGCGACGGATGAAGTCGAGCTGCCCCGCCTTGAAATCGAGCCGATTGCGGGCGGCGATGGCGGCGCGGGAATCAGAGTGATTGCCGAGCACCTGAATGACGTTCTCTTCATCGACCAGCGCGAAATCGCGCATGATGAGCTGGCCGGTTTCAAAGTCCGCAGTGCGATTGGTGGTCATCACCAGACTGCCCGAGCCACCGGCAAGCTGGGAATAGACGCCGAGCAGGCGCAGGATGGTGCCCGCATCATTGAAGGCCATGACCAGCGAGCGGCCATTGGGGGCCGGATTGGTGGTGATTGAAACGGCATTGCCCTCGCCGAACTGAGCCGACAGGGTGGCGCGGCTGAGCTGGGTACCGCGCAGGAGCAGATCGAGATCAAGATTGAAGGCGGTGGTAGCGTAATAGCCGATGGCGCGATCCAGCTCCACGTCAAGCGCGATGGGGGCGCTGAACTGGGTGGATTGCAGCCCGCCGCTGCCGCCCTCAAGGCTGAAGAAACGGCCCAGAACCGGCTTGAGATCAAGCTGGCGACCGCGAATGCGCACCGAATAGCCGTTTTCCATCGGCGCGACGCTGACGCTGGCACTATCGCCCGAGCTGAGCGCAAAGCTGTCGAAATTGGCGGAGACAAGGCCATCCTTCGCGTGGAAATCGAGCTTGCCATTGATGCGCACATTGCCGAAGGCGAGTGCGATGTCTTCGAGGTGGGTCACCTCACCATCGGGGCGGACAATCGCATTCAAGGTGCCGGGTGTGCCGCGGGCTTTGGAAATGCCCAGATCCTTTATGGTGAGCCCCGCCTGTTCCAGATCGATGGCCATGGCAATGGCATTGTCGGCCATGGGCTCAGCGATGAAGCGCACCTGTCCGGAGAGGAATTGGGAGGCATCGAACCCCATCGCGGCCAGATCGGCGACAGCGATAGTCGAGGCGAGGCGGAATAGAGGGTCGGTGGTCGGGGTTCCTTCAATGGAGATTTCGGCTTCCATGCCGTCAATTTCCGCAGTGCCGCCAAGCTGGTAGCCGACCTGAGAGGCTGTGAAGGCGAGTTGGCCATTGCCGATGCGGCGACCCTGTATCGGCTCGCTGCTGGCAAAATCGGCAACGGCGCCGGTCGCTACATAGTCGATCTGCATGGGCCTGTCGGTGCTTTCATCGCCCAGCGCGATGGTGGCGACGAGGTCGAGATCGATATTGCCCGCGAGGCTTTCCAGTTTGATAGGCAATTCGACGCTTGAGAGCGCATCGGGCTGCTGTTCGCGCACCAGCGACAGCAGGGCCGGAATGGGCGCATCAAGATTACCTGAAATTTCCACAATGCTTTCGCCGGGGACCGAATTGTCCATGACCAGAGCCGGATTGTTGACGGCAATCGTACCCGCCCCGGTTTCGATGACGCCGCCCCCGCCCGCAACGGAAATGCTGGCGTCGTCGAGCCGGAAAATGGTGTCACCGGCAATGACAATGGGCGGCATGGCGTCAGTTGGCTTGATCGCCACGCCCTCCCCGACGATCTCGATCTTCATACTATCCTTGGGGATAGGCTTGGCCTCCGGGCCGATGGACAGGGAGCCCACTGGGAAATTGAAATGCAGGCGGCCGCTCTTGACCCGGCCATCGGTGACATTGGCGACGAACCAATCGCGGCTTTCACCACCCATGATATAGGGCCAGAGCCGTTTGACGTCGTCGGCGCTGACGCCGCTGCCGGCAATGGTCATATCTAGGCCAAGCCCAGCCTGAAGCAGATCGAACCGTCCCGCAGTTTCCACCACGGCATCACCCTTGCGCGCCACCAGCCGTTCTATACCGACCGCGCCATAAAGGGGCGCAGACCAGCCAGCGAATTCGACATGCTCGAACGGGGCTTCAGGCGCGGGCAGATCGTGAGGACGGATGGAGACGTCGCGCGCCTTGATCGCCATGCCAATGGTGGGACCGAATTTCGGATCGAGCCCCATGGCGAAGGTGCCTGCCACGCGCGCGCTGCTTTGGCCGAGATGAATTGCACCCTCGCTCAATTCAAACCGGCCTTCGGCGGGGTGCCAGGATACATCGAGAATGGAACTGGCGACGGGGAAATAATCGGTACCAAGGCGCAGATCGATGCCTGTCAGGTCGATCTTGAAATCGCCGCCGATGAGCTTGCCATCATCGGCCCCAAAGGTGACGTCGATGGAGAGAGCCCCGGCCCCGCGCATGGCCGCAAGACTGTCCTTGTCGTCCATAAAGGGCAGGAAGGCCGCAAAATCGAGATTGATCACATCGGCCTGCAAGCGCCGGGTGCCATCGTCATCGAGACTGCGCTCGACGGAACCGGTGACCATGCGGCCACCGATGAGCGCAGAAAAACTGCCCTCAACCCGGGTTTCGCCGGGCACCGGGCCGATATCCAGGGTTGCCTTGTCGAACTGGCGGAACAGGCCATAAACCGGGTCGGCGATTTCGATCTTGCCGTCGCGCACGCGCAAATGGGAGAAGCGGCCTTGCGTGGTCTGTTCGATCAGCTCTTCAATGGCGACCTCGCCCGATTCCAGATTATAGACCAGCCAATCATTGTCCGACCGCATGGGCGGCGCATCGCCGGGCTGGAACGCAATGCCCGACGGCGACATGTCGACGCCAGGAAAAGCATCTTCCCCTTCAATGATCTGCAAGAGGGGCAGTTCACCCTCTTCTACCGGGGGGAATCGGAAGCTGGTGGCGCGCGGTCCATACAAATCCTGAACGAGCTGAATATGGGGCGCGACAATGGCAATGGTCGTGCCCGGCTGTCCGAACAATGCGCGCGATGGGGAAAAGCCGATTTCGAGCGCTTCCATGGCGACGCGCGCGCCGGATTTGCGGTCATAATACTGGACAGGCTCGAAACGCAGGACAGGCCAGATGCCGCGCTCCAGAGCCAGCGCCAGATCGCCCATTTCCAGCTCGGCAGTTTCCGGCAGGAAAGACTGGACCAGCCCACGAATGGCCGGGCCAGTGAATGGTAGCCGCACGGGCGTGATCAACAAAATGAGATAAAGCACAAGCAGGAAGGCGCAGGGAATGCCGATTGCCCAGACGCCGATCTTGGCGGCACGACGCAGCCGCGAACGCCCACGCTGGGGCGGCGAAGACTCGGTCTGCTCTGTCGAGATCGTCTCTTCGCTCACTTGTCGCCACGCCAAGGGGCGGATTGAATCCGGCCGCAAGAATCATCCGCATGAAGCGGTCCATTGGTCGATGATACCGGCTGGAATGTGGCGCTGACACCCTCTATGCCATTCCGGTGGCCGCTTGGTGGGGAAATGCAGATGTTTTTGCGATGTGAATGCCACCTAAACGGCTCCCGCACAGCTTTTTTCGGAGACGGCTTGCTGCACGGGCCGCGACAAGGAGAACCAGGATGACCCATCTCAAGCAAGGCGATGCGGCACCGCGCTTTACGCTGCTCCGCGACGATGGAACATCGATCACGGAGGCCGACCTGAAAGGGCGACCGGCGGTGCTGTTCTTTTATCCTGAGGACGATTCGGGCGGATGCGTTGATGAAAATCAGGAGTTTTCGGCGCTGGCCGAGGATTTTGCCAAACGCGGCGCAGTGCTGATTGGCATTTCGCCGGATGACGTCGCCACGCACCAGAAGTTCCGCGCCAAATATGGATTGGTGGTGCCGCTGGGCGCCGACCCGGAGCGCACGACCATCGAAGCCTTTGGATTGTGGCAGCTGAAAAAGCTTTATGGGCGGGAATTCATGGGACTGATCCGCACCAGTTTCATTATCGGCGCCGATGGCACGATTGCCCGGATCATTCGCGCGACGCGGATTAAAGGTCACGCTGCAAAGGTGCTTACAGCGCTCGACGAGATTATCGGAACGGCCTGAAAAGGAGCATTTTCGGCTTTCTTAACCATCACCGATCATACTCGGCTAACCATGTTCGGTGATGTGGAGTAGTCGCGTGCGTCAATCAGCCAGTTTCGGCCCCCGAGACCGCAATGATGCGCGCGCGGTCAGAAAGGGCATTCACCCTGCCCTGTTCTACGCCATGTTTGCGCTGTTGCTCGCGGGCAATGCCGTGACGGTTACCGCCCTGCTGATGGCCCCGGATATTGCCCGAATGATGGGCGGGCAGAATGAGATGATCGTCGCCGCCTATGAGGACAGGCTGGCGCAGATGCGGGTGGAGATCGACCGGCTCAATTCGCGCAGCTATGCGCAGGCGGGCGACATCAACCTGCAATTGCAGGAGCTTTCGCAACAACAGGACATGTTGCTTGAGCAACATCAATTGGTGCGGGCGCTGGTCGACAAGGCCGACCGGCTGGGACTGGCCAATCTCGATATTTCCATGAGCGCGCCAGACGCGCTGGCCATTGCCAGCAATGCAGATGGCAATCCCGACATCGTGGCTACGGCGGAAAGCGTGGCCCGCATGATGGATGAGACGCAGCAGGCCATGAGTGGCATTGCCGTAGCCGCTATTCAACGTACCGATAATATCGTGACTGAATTGGGCAGGCTGGGCATTGCGCCGCAAATGCCCGACGCCACGCTGACCGGCATGGGCGGGCCGCTATTGGCTGCGTCGGGAAGCATCGAGAGCGTGGCGCTGGTGGACGACGCCAATGCGGTGATGGATGCCCTGCTCCGCTACAAGGCGGCACGCGACAGCGTAGCGCTGGCGCCTGTACATATGCCGATCAGCGGCACATTTCGGCAGAGTTCCGGCTTCGGCAATCGCAAAGACCCGTTCACCGGCGGGCGCGCCTTTCATTCCGGGCTGGATTTTGCCGCGGTGACCGGCACGAATGTGTTCAGCGCGGGTGAAGGCGTGGTCAGCTTTGTCGGCGACCGCTCCGGCTATGGCAAAGTCGTCGAGGTGACGCATGGCAATGGCCTCGTCACCCGCTACGCGCATTTGAGCGCACAACTGGCCCATAAGGGACAGAGCGTGAGTACTGGAACGCCGATTGCCAAGGTGGGTTCGACGGGCCGCTCAACCGGTCCGCACCTGCATTTTGAGATACGTCGCGGCGACAATGCGCTTGATCCGAAGCCGTTTCTGGATGCCGGAAAAAGGCTGCTGGCTATTCTTTAGGATCGTTCGCTTGGCACCGAGCCAATCAAACACCTATTGGCGAACGTCTTTATCCGTTGCGACATCTCAAGATGGATCCCGGCCTGCGCCGGGCTGACATCGTGGAAAGATCGGCGGCCGCTGCAAACACCCTCGGGTCAAGCCCGAGGGTGACGAGCGGAGGTGGTCCGGGCTCGGAGGCCAAACCCGGGCCTCACGGGCAACTATTCTTCTGCGACATCCGTGGAGACGCCGACGCGCTGAGCGAGGGCGGCTTCCATGAACTGGTCGAGATCGCCATCCAGCACCACTGACGGCTGGCCACTCTCCACGCCGGTGCGCAAATCCTTGACCATCTGATAGGGCTGCAGGACGTAGGAGCGGATCTGGTGACCCCAGCCGATATCGGTCTTGTTTGCTGCCTGTGCGTTTGCCGCCTCTTCGCGCTTTTGCAATTCGGCCTCGTAAAGGCGCGATTTCAGCATAGCCATGGCCGTTGCACGGTTCTTGTGCTGGCTGCGTTCCTGCTGACAGGCCACGATAATGCCGGAGGGCAGGTGGGTGATGCGGATGGCGGAGTCGGTCGTGTTGACGTGCTGACCACCTGCGCCCGAAGCGCGATAGGTGTCGACCTTGAGGTCGGCTTCGCGGATTTCGATATCGATGCTGTCGTCGACCACCGGATAGACCCAGCAGCTCGAAAAGCTGGTGTGGCGGCGGGCGGCAGAATCGTAAGGCGAAATGCGGACCAGACGATGCACGCCACTTTCGGTTTTCAGCCAGCCATAGGCATTATGGCCTGAAACCTGAATGGTGGCCGATTTGATGCCGGCTTCTTCGCCGTCATGCATTTCGAGCACCTGGACCTTCATCTTCCGGCGTTCGGCCCAGCGGGTATACATGCGCAAAAGCATGTTGGCCCAATCCTGGCTCTCGGTGCCACCGGCGCCGGAGTGGATTTCGACGTAGCAGTCATTGCTGTCGACTTCGCCGGACAGCAATGTTTCGATCTGGGTGCGGCGGGCACTGGCCTTAAGCTCCAGAAGCGCGTTTTCGGCATCGCGCACGATGTCGGCATCGCCTTCGGCGTCGCCCAGCTCGATGAGCTCGACGTTGTCGGCAATGCCCGACTCGAGCTCGTGCACCATTTTGACGGCAACATCGAGTTCGTCGCGCTCGCGCATGGTCACGCGGGCCTTATCCGGATCGCTCCAGAATTCGGGAGATTCAGTTTGCGCGTTCAGCGCGTCGAGACGGAGTTGTGCTGTATCCCAGTCAAAGATGCCTCCTCAGCAGGGTCAAAACCTGCTTGATTTCGGCAACGGTCTTTTCGATTTCCGCGCGCATTGTCGTTCCTTTTTTGCTGGGCACCGTTTAGCGGAGCCGCGCCACAGGATCAACCGCCCGGCAACATTTCCATCAACGCGAAAGCTTGCGGAAGCGACGAAGAGCGGCTTCGCGCTTGAGGCGGGAGAGCTTGTCGAGAAAGAAAATGCCGTTCATCTGATCGACCTCATGCTGCGCCACCCGGGCCGGAAAGCCGGTGAGATCGACCTCTTGGCGCAGACCCTCGGCGTCGTCATAGGCAAGCCGGATCGAGAGCGCGCGAACAATGTCGACCTCGATATTGGGAAGCGACACCGAGCCCTCGGGGCCGGTTTCAGCGTCGTCAGAAAGCGTGAGGATTTCCGGATTGTAAAGCAGGCGATAATCGCGGGTTTCGGGCGGGCCGAAGCTGACCACCACGACCGGCGCGGCGTGCCCGATATGGGTGGCGGCAAGACCATAGGCGCGCATGTCCTTTGCCACGGCAAGGAGGCTGGCTCCGATGGCACGAAGCGCGGCGTCGACCGGCCGGGGCGTGGCAGGCTGCGCAAAGAGCGGATCGGGATAGAACAGGATTTTGGCGTACTCGGTCATATCCGCTTGCTAACGCGAAAAGCGGCGTGCCGGATAGCTTGAATATTGCGGCTCGCACTGCTAGGTCGAGACCCGGCTGGTCCCGTAGCTCAGCAGGATAGAGCGCAGGATTCCTAATCCTGAGGCCACTGGTTCGAATCCAGTCGGGATCACCAGCCGCTTTCAGCGGCTTTGATTTTGCTAATCTTTTTAGCGGCTTTTGTCCCACTTTTCTCAACCCTCGCCAAGGTGGGACAATTAGTTCCGGCGATGTTCCAACTCTATGATCATCCTCAAGGAATTGCAGGCTATGCGCGCTTGATCAAATCCTTGACCACGGTGGTAACATAGGTCTTACGCTTGGTTTGCCGGCGGCAGCAAGAAACAATGCCATACCGACATTCTCGATTGTTGGGTTTAAGCATGGCGGGCCACGTTGCGAACGTTCGTACTGCCTATGGGTGCCCCATTAGCCCGCTTGTCCAGGATTAACCAAAAAACTGCCCTTGTCAGTATCCTAGGTTTCGACGCCTGATAAACCGTGCCATGCCGACGATATCTGGATAGATGCTAAAAGGGTTTAGGTTGGCATGCTCAAGAAATTCTCTAGCCTCTGGCTTAACAGCGGCGGGAATTAGGACCTTTCTCACAACCTTTGGTGCGATCTCTTCAAGAGGTTTTCTTTCTATTCCAGCTACTGTGAATGTACCGTTTTGAGCCCGTATCCTTTCGTTATGTCCTTTTGTGTCTATTGCAACGGGGAGTTGAGGCGCGAAGGGCTTCCCCTCCCAATATATTGACTTGTAATTAAACGCACCGTCGCCCGGCACCCGCCGCACTTCGTTTGCGCCGTTAAGTTTATTCAAGGCGATGGGGTTGAGAATAAACAGTGCAGAGTCGCTATCATCGTCGGCGTTATCGTATAGGGCAAAGGCTACCGCAATACCCAAGACCTCTGTCCAGTCGAGCAGTCGCGTGGGAATTCCGTAATGTTGCATGTCATTCAACATCTCCCAGTCTGACTTTCCTGGCCCTAGGAGATGAGAAGCCAAACGTTCATAATCATTGAAAATTGCCCGTTCCCGAGTTGGGCCGTCCTGAACGCGCATCAGAGATGGTGACAGGTCATAACTGCTCCTAGACTGGCCGCGATACCAAATTGGAGAATCTACATCTTGGGCATATGTCAGTGCTGTCAGCTCTGATTTCGACTCCCGGACCATTTTCAACAGATCATTCCAAGATTGCGGCACTAGTGGGTCAACCATCCGAATTCACATGCTCCTCGAATTCTCTACGCATTTCGATATCAATATCAATTCGACCGCAAAAGTGGACTTCCTGCGATTTTCGAATTCCTTTTCTCAAATTTTAAATGAATCTGCATCCTAGTTAGGCATTATCTTATTCCGATACAGCAGTTTTGATACAATCGATTCGAGGACTAGACGTGGAAGGCGCGCACAATCCTGACCGTTTCATGGGCGACTTGCGTCAGATACTCTCACAAGGGCGCAAGCGGATTGGCATATTGGTCGGCGCTGGTGCACCGCTATCGGTCCGACTCGATGACAAAGGAAAGCTTTCTCCCTCAGGATCTCCGCTAATTCCAGGCGTTGAAGCACTTACCACAGCGGCTATGTCAGCATTGTCTGAGGCCCAAGGCGACGCGTTGACAGGAATTAAGGCTGACCTCGGCGATGGTGTGAACATCGAAACACTCTTATCGCGGGTCCGCCTTCTTCAGACTGCGCTGGGTAAGTCCAAAGTTCATGGCCTTGATGGTGATGACTATAAACAACTGGGTAGCGACATCTGCGCGGGCATCGCTAAGGTCGTCGCTGCCGATCTACCTAAAGAGCGAACGCCATACCACGAGATCGTTTCGTGGATCGGGGGCACTCAGCGTGCCCATGCTGTGGAAATATTCACTACTAATTATGATCTACTTTTCGAGCAGGCGTTCGAGGCAGCCAACGCACCTTACTTTGATGGTTTCGCGGGGGGTCATGCTCCGTTTTTTGATCCTGTGACGGTTGCTGGAAACGACCTCCCACCAAGATGGTCAAGGATCTGGAAGCTGCATGGATCTCTGGGATGGAAGATAGCGGATCAAGTGGTGGTCCGAACAGGAAATCGGGAAAGTGCAGACCTAGTCTATCCCGACCACCTAAAGTACGACCTGACTCAAAAGCAGCCTTACTCAGCACTATTTGAGCGCTTGAAGCAATTTCTTCTAACTCCTGACACTGTTTTGCTTGCGGTCGGCTTTTCTTTCAGAGATGCCCATATTTCCGCTGTGCTCGGGGAGGCGTTAGCTATGAACGCCAACGCAGCGGTACTCGCGTTTCAGTTTCGAGGTTTGAAGGATGAGGAGGCGGTCCGAAAGCTAGCCTTTGAACATCCAAACCTTTCTGTTTATGCGAGCGACGCTGCGGTAATTGGTGGCGTTGAGGGAACGTGGCGTCCAGGCGACCCCCCAAAAAACTGGGGTGAAATTCGTGCGAGCTTTTGGGGAAGCCGTATCGCAAAGGAGCCACCTTCATTCCTGCTTGGCGACTTCGGGAGTTTCTGCCGATTTTGCGCCCTGTCGTCTTCTTCGGATATCTCGCGATCGGCGCCTGATACACCAGCTGATGAAGAGGCGGCCATAGTCGAAGAATGAGCGCTACAGACCCCACATATCTTGGCACTATTAGGGCCGTCTCTGGCGCGACAGTCACTGTTCGGCTTGCTGAATCTCTATCGTCAGGCTTAGCAATGATTGATGGACATACATATCGCGTCGGTCAGGTGGGTAGCTTTGTTCGTATCCCACTCGGGTATCAGAGCCTCTACGGAGTAGTTTCAGAGATTGGGGCCGAATTGACGCCAGATACGGCGGGCATAAAGGTATCTTCTGATTCAGGTCGATGGATGAAAGTTGAACTAGCGGGCGAAGCGATCGGTAGCCGCTTCGAACGCGGACTTAGCCAGCACCCCAACGTTAATGACTCGGTACACCTTGTCACGCAGCGTGACTTGCTTAGCATCTATGGGGACGAACGCGAGGATCAGGTCGCAATCGGCACACTATCCAGTGCAGAAAATATCGCTGTCCGACTGTCACTCGATGCTCTTGTTACAAGGCACTCTGCAGTGCTTGGCTCGACCGGTTCTGGCAAATCAACAACTATAGCCAGCCTGCTCCGGTCGATAGTGCAAAATGACGAAAGTGATGGGCAGAGTGGAGCTCGCGTTCTGCTGTTGGATCTTCATGGCGAGTATTCCGCAGCGTTGAGCGACGTTGCCAAGATTTTCAGTGCGACTCCGCAGCCCGGCCAGAGGCCTCTTCATGTTCCGTTTTGGGCTCTTGAGGCCGGCGACCTCCTAGATTTTGTCGCCGGCGGACTCAGCGATAATCACCTCATAGCGTTCACCGACAAGATTCAAGAGCTTAAAGCGGCGTATTTGATGGAAAATCCGATGGCGGGTTTAGATCCGCTTTCGTTAACAGTGGATAGCCCTGTTCCATTCTCGCTGAAGACTCTTTGGTATGATCTCATTAATTTTGAGACCATGACCCTGACAGGTCAGCAACGTGATCAGCCAGCATTAGAAGCAGCAGGCGATCCAAACACCCTTGCGCCACCCAAATACACTCCACACGCGTTGGGGGCCGCAGGTCCCTTTGTGAACACAGCGGCCAAAGGCATTCGTCGGCAACTCAACCTGCTTCGATCGCGCCTTTTAGATAGACGTTACGATTTCTTACTGCATCCGGGGCAATGGGAACCGGACCTCGACGGGACAACCGCGGAAGACCTGGACAGTTTGCTTGAGGGGTGGCTGAGCCACGAGAAGCCGATCACCATCCTCGACCTGTCGGGTGTTCCGAGTGCGGTCTTGGTTCGCCTTATTGGCTCGATCCTGAGGATTGTTTATGACGCACTTTATTGGAGCCGGGAGAAGACAGAAGGAGGCGTTCTCAGACCGCTATTGGTAGTTATGGAGGAGGCCCATAGGTACGTTGGTCCAGACAGCGGAAATGTTGCCGCCGACGTGGTGAAGCGCATTGCGAAGGAGGGACGGAAATATGGAGTAGGCGCAATGCTGGTGTCTCAGCGTCCAGCGGAAATCGACGAAACGATCCTCTCGCAGTGCGGCACCCTTATCGCTTTGCGACTATCTAATCCTGCAGATCGTTCCCGGGTTAAAGGAGCGCTTCCGGATAACTTGGCAGGACTGATGGATCTTCTTCCAGTGCTCAGAACTGGCGAGGCAATCATATCTGGTGAGGCGGCTCGGTTGCCCGTCCGATGTCGAATATCGCTGCCGCCATCGGACAAGATGCCTCGCAGCTCAGATCCTTTAGTAAGCGAGGCATGGCGTACCAAACGAAAGGGCGAAGGTTACGACCGAGTGGTGGCGTCGTGGCGAGCCCAAAACACCACAGCAACGGTAAACCCCGTGGTCATTGATCGAAAGTCCATACCCGAAGAGGAGCGATGAGGGAAATGCAGAGGAACCTTGTGTCGTCCAGCAATATTTTATCGATTGGCTACGATGAAGCATCGGAAACATTGGAGGTGGAATTCCAAAAGAGCGGGATTTACCAATATTACAACGTTCCATCGACGCTCTATGACCAGCTAATGGTCGCACCATCTAAGGGGCAGTTTCTAAACGCCTATATCGTGAAGGGTTACCCATATTCCCGAGTTGGGTAGAGATTTTGCGCTCTTTTCAACTTTTTGTACGTTTATCATCGGATTTGGATGGAAGTGCTCTATCAGCGGTCTGCCAGGCGTTAGCCGTTCTTTGAGCATTCGTAGAAAATTAGCCTTAGGGCAAATCCTCATCCCAAGTCGATATCCTGATCGAAGCTATCACGGATCCAAATTGCCGCGAGAGCTGGCAGAGCAATTAATGGCTCTTGGCGTCCATGAGTTGCCCCCAGGCATCCGGCCACGCTGATCGATCGCCCGTGATCAACATCTGACGCTGGCTCGTAGTCGCCATCACGATCCCGTAGGCCAATGCCGGTCCAATTCCTAGATCCTCAGCGCTCGGCAGGGCTTCATCTCTGACGGCACGCTCCACTTCAATTGGCAAAATCACTTTGGCGAACCGGTTCTTTCCGCTCCAATAAAGCTCAATTCGTACCACCTCCTGTGAAGGCGCAGCGCTGAAGCGAAAGTCGCCAATCATTGGAAGCACCCCTGCGCGTTTCACGGCAAGACTATTTGCCTCGTGAGGCGTATTGCCTTGATCTGGCGCAATCATTTCAGTTGATCGCGGAAGTTTTGCACCGAATTTCATGCAACGTCTTTCGTGACTGTTCAAATCCTTACCAATTGGTAAATTATTGCCAAGGGAGGGAGACATGCACTCACACGTTGATACTGCGATGTCTTTTATTGAGCGGTGCGATTCTCATAATGCACTTGCTGCACTGGTCTCGGATTTTTCTCTAACCATTGGGGAGTTCGGTTTCCAGCATTTCATGATGACCCGCCTGCCAGCCATAGGCGAAGATGCTGAGCCCTACATAATCGCGCACAACTGGCCGACGCAATGGCTGAACCGGTATCGTGAATGCCGCTACTTCTGGCATGATCCTGTAAGCCAGATCTCATTTACAAGTGCGCGTCCCTTTTCGTGGAAAGAAGCGCGAGGCATCTCTCGGCGGACACGTATAGCAGGACAGATCGCATCAGAGGCGAAATCTGTTGGCCTCAGAGACGGCTTGGGCCTGCCGATGGGTGATCCATCATGCGTTCAAGCAGTGGTATCGCTCGGAGCTGATCAGCCGGTCGATTTGAGTACGACGTCTCGCAGTATGCTGCACCTGGTCTGCCTGCATGCGGAAATGCGTGCTGTCGAGATTCAAGAAAAGACCAAAGCAGCTTTTGCATGTATCAGCGAAAGAGAGCGCGAGGTACTCAGGTGGATCGCCAACGGAAAGTCCGCAACAGACGTCGGCGTGATCCTGGACCTCTCAGAGCGAACTGTGAAGGCGCATCTCGCCAGCGCACGCTTTAAACTCCAGGCCACCACGACTACCCATGCGGTAGCGAAGGCCCTCAAAACCAGGCAAATTATTTTATGAGAACCTATCCATAAAATACTGACCTATAACAATTTTCTAGACAGAATCGCGTTCGCAACTGTCCTTTCGGACGCTAGAGGAAATGCTTACCGCCTTCCAAGCTGCCTCCATCATTTTGGGAGGCAGTTATGGATTTTCATCTCATCACCAGTGCCAACGAGTATCTTTTCCAGCCAGAGCTGGAGGCATTTTTCAGAGCGCGTCACGCCGTTTATGCCGATGAACTTGGCTGGGTCCCACCATCAGTTGATGGCTTGGAGATAGACCAGTTCGATACCGCATCTGCAGCCTACCTGGTCATGATGGAGAACGGCGAATTCGTGGCAGGCTCGCGCCTTGTTCCAACCCATTTGCCGCACCTGCTGAGCGAGGTGTTCCCCGAAAGCTGCGACCTCACGCCTATGCCGCGTGACGCGCGTGTTGTCGAATGGACGCGGGGGTTTATCGTCGCTCATCGCCGGGACAAGGCCTCGGTGCGTATTCTCGCGCAGGCCTGCGCCGCGGTCATGGAATACTGCCTATCGCAAGGTTATTTACAGGTAGGTGGCATCCAGGACCAAAAATGGGTACCGCTGTGGCGCAAGATGGACTGGTCGATACATGTCCACGGCAGCCCGATCGACATTGACGGAAATCCCTGGCAGCCGATCTATTTTGACGTCACTGATGAAGCAATGCTTGCAGCCCGGAAATTAGGGCGCCTCACGGGTCCTGTTCTGGGCACTTCTAATCAGCAGCAGGCCGCCTGATCATGACAAAGAATAACGGATTTGAAGAAGCGGCAGGGCTTTTCTTTGGCATTGAGCAGGGATGGCCGCACTACAGACAACGCCAGATCGTCGCTTTGCTCTTACGGCAATCGCTTGGGATAAGACGAGCAAGGTATGCTTCTCGTGCTCTTATGGAACGGTTCGGCTCGCTTCCCGCTATCGTTGCCGCACCGACAGATCGTCTCATGGAGGTGCCTGGTGTCGGCCGGTCATCCGCGGCCCTCTTTGCAGCAATCAGCGCAGCGGCCGTCTGCGTGGCCCGGACGAGGATCGACCTAAACCGCCCTGTATTGGCGTCTTGGCCTCAGCTAATCGACTATTGCCATGCCGCAATGGCGCATGACGACGTCGAAAAGTTCCGCATCCTGTTTCTCGACAGAAAAAATCGGCTCATTAAGGACGAGGTGCAGCAGGTTGGCACCGTTGACCACACGCCCGTCTTTCCCCGCGAAGTGATCCGGCGTGCGCTTGAGCTATCCGCAACTGCGCTAATTCTGGTTCACAACCATCCGTCAGGAGACCCCGCCCCGTCATCTGCCGATGTGCGAATGACCAAGGAAATCGCGGAGATCGCAAAGACGCTGGGTATCACACTCCATGACCACATCATTGTCGGCAAGTCGGGCCACGCCTCGCTGCGTGGCCTGCATCTGATTTGAGGCAAAAATGAGCAACCGAGAACTAAGGTTTCAACTCGAAACACTTGCAGAGCTAATCATCACCATGCTTGATCGGCTAGATGGCGACCCCGAATTTGAAGACGATGGCTGTGCCGAGGAAGATAGTGACGAGGATTTAGCGCCAATCTTTTTGGACCTTGATCGCAAGCAGCCCCGCAAGGTTGCCTGAAAGAACAAGCAAGAGCAGAGCTCTCCCCCCCAGGAAGACGCTGATCAACTTGATTTAGGGTGTCCCGTCACACCCCATCGGCTCGCAGCATCATCGACTTCATCCATAGACTGCCCCGCCAGCCGCCTCCGATATAACTCTTCCGATAACTGGCTCATTAGATTTTTGACTGGTGCGGGCAACTGGTTGCGCTGCATCTCCTCGTCATACTGCAAGCGCAGTGTCTGCAGCAACGAGCGCAGAAACGGCGCGTCTTCACCGTAAATACTATTCGGTACGGGCAGCACTAAAACGCGCGCAGCTATGATGGCAATTTCGGTTTTAACGTCTCGAGGAATTGGACTGGCAACACCTTCCCACCAGGCCTGCGTAGCTCTGTCCGCAGAATCTTGTTTACTGCCGGTGCTGCCACCACGATCGAACCAACCAGGCCAAGTCACGGACCAGCGCCACATTTTCACGCCGACCGTGTCCGCAATAGTATGCGTCCCCATCAATTCGACCTGCGCGCAACGCTCTGGCTGATGGAAGCCCATTGGATAGGCCTTAAAACCCCTTCCCTCTCTTCGCCATTTCAGGCGTGCCGGAACAGCCATTGGCAACCTCGCTACATCGCAAGGTTCGGATTTTTATAACCAGAACACAAAGAGAACAAGCTACGATATGCGCAACCAGTGACGGATGGCGTTCACAAGTGTTTCACCCGCATAGACCGCCATCGCTCCGAGAGAAACGCCACCAAGGGCCAAGAGGCCGGCAAACCCGATTCCCACGGCTCTTATCCGCTTCCACTCATCGACAGTGGGCTTAATGTCGGTCTGATTGTTCTCAACCGTCTCTTTGAGCGTCTGGATTTCACCCCTCACCTGCCCATCAATCTCACCCAAGATGCGAATGTCGCCTCGGATCGCGCCTATATCCTCTGACATGCCGTCGACCCGCTCATGAAGCGCAGCGCGGCTTTTTCGGGACGCTTCCCGCTCATCACGGAAATCGTCACGAAGCTGCTCCACCATCTTGAGCAAGAGTTCGGATTGATCTGCCACTGCCTAGCCCCTCGATAGAAAGAGGCGCGCACCAGCCCGGACAGATGCGCGCACATAATCACTGGCCCAAAGGCTTTTTCGCCACCCAGCGGCCATAGATCGTACCGACACCGCCGCCGACACTGCCCAAGGCAGCAACCCAGAGATTGGGCGTCCAGTCACCAGCCGCGACCAGCCCGGCCATAGTGCCGAGGCCGCCAAGGATTGCGGCAACGGCGCCCCAGGTGACACGGGACTGATACCACGGCTCATTGTTGGTCAGATTGACCAGAACGGGCGCCAGCTCCTTTGCCGCATCATAGGCGACCTGAGGTGCGCGCTGCGCCTCCTGTTCCGTGGCGGGCTGGAGAGCCCGCTTGAAAACAGTGTCCAGAATGCCGGTGGCGATTGTGGTTTGCAGGTTCATGGCTCAAGCCTTTCGATTGCGCATGAAAAAACCGCCCTCAGGCGGCGGATGGTCGAACGGAGATGCTTGGGGGATCAGACGGCGACACGCCGACCGATGGTGATGCCGACACGGTCCTGAGCAAAATCCTTCAACGGCTCTGGCAGTCGGGCAAAGAGCGACCCGCGATATTTCCAGACCAGCCAGCCGGCGATGACGATGCCGGCGAAGATGGCAGCGCCCACACCAACCGACAGCGCTGCGTCTAAGGTGAGGGTCGGGTCATTCGCCATCTCGACGCCGCCCCCGACAACGCCACCAGTTGCGCCGCCCGCAACGGATGACTGCCCTGCCCGCTTCGTTTCTTCTGCGCGGATCAGCGTCGAGCGCGTGGCGGGCCCGACTAGGCCGTCAACCTTGAGACCATGAGCCTTCTGGAAAGCTAAGACAGCAGCGACGGCGGTAGGCTCCTTGTGGCCTAGTGCCTTGAGGCGTGGCCAGATGTCAGCTGCGCCGGTCAACGACGAGGCAGGACCAGTTGCCCCAGCATGATAGACGCCATCTCGGATCGTCTGCCATTCCCGTTCACGCCGCTTGGTGAGCCCGGCCAGCACCCTGCCCCCGCCTTTGTTCCAGCTCTTGAAGCTGATTTCGGCGGTGGCCTTAGCACCAGCAAGGAAATGATCGACCCAGCTCGCGTTGTGGACGCGCCCAGTGTTGAAATCGAAGCTTGTCGCGCCGTCGAACTCATGCTGATTGGCGTTGGGCATTCGCCGGTTCACGCGCGGCTCATAATTACGGGACAGCGCAGCCTTCAGCAGTCGCCGGCTTTCAACCTGTGAAATGGTCTGGCCGGGCTTTGGGTCCACCACGCCTGACGCTTTGGTCAAGCCAACCCCGATGGTCAGCACCCCGGCTGGGCAGCGGTAAGTGGTCAGCACTTCGCCTTCATCAGCCACGAGATCAGCGATCCCGCGGTCGGACATTGAACGGCCCATATTGGCCTCCTGTAGTTGACGTGAAGAAGTAAGTCCTGCCCAATGCGAGACGAATTGGGGGACATCAAATGAAACTGAAAATGACACTGGCGAGATGGCTTAGCGCAGCGGCCCTAACCGCTATGCTTGGTACTGTCGGCGCATTGGCTCAATCTGGCGGCTGCAACATCAAGGGAAATGTTAGCACCAAAGGTGAACGCATCTACCATGTGCCGGGCCAGAAATACTACAATGACACGGTGATCCAGTCTTCGCATGGCGAACGCTGGTTCTGCTCGGAGGCAGAGGCTCGGGCGGCTGGCTGGCGCAAGTCAAAGGTTTAGGCAGGATCATGCCTTCTGATCCCCCAAATTGGGGATGGAGGGAACAGCATTTGCTGCGTATTGACCCTACCCCTATGGCCATGTTGCGGAGCGTTACGCACGGGATTGCAACTCCCGGCACCCTTGGTTCAAATCCAAGGCAGGGTCTCCATCTATTGAAAAGAAATACCCCGCCGAAGCGGGGCTGATTTTAGGGCCGGTTCATGGTCAGGGTGCCAGACACGAAGTCACTGACACACATTCTGGGAGAGCCGGTGGTTGCCGACGCACCTCTCCCCTATGCCCACCTGACACCCACCGAGATTGACCAGCTCATCATCCGGTGCCGGCGGGCATTGCATGGCCATCACCGCGACAGCTTGAGTGCAGATCCCGACGTGGCGGAAGACGCGCTCAAAGCAAGGGAAGCCGTGCAGCAGATCCTGCTGGATCTCTGGCAATCGGCACCCGAAACGAAGCGCGCAAAGATCGAAGCAATCTTGCGCCGATATTGATCAGCCCAGCCTTTCGTGCCTCGGCAGAGCGAAACTGCTTTCTCCAGCCTTGCGCCCATCCTTTCCGGCTTCGCCACCGGGCTGTTTCAGCTCAAGCGAGGTCGAGGCGCCGCCGCTGCGATTGGCATTGTGCTTCACCGATGCAATCACATAGGTGCCATCGACACCCGTCCGCATGCCACTGACCCGGCACGTCCCTTCGACTACAGCGCCAAGCGTGAAATCCAGATTGGCCGAACCTTCACCCCCCTCCCATTCGCTTTCGCGTTTCCGGGCATCAAGAACAGCTTCCGCCTCATCTTCATCGGCAAAGGCCGGGCGCAGGATGTTGACGACCGGAAAGTCATCATTGCCGAAATCAAGATCCGCACTTTCGAACGCGGCCTTGGCGCGATCGAACCAGCGCGCCTGCCCAGATCCGAACTGTCGCCGGGGCTCGCGCGGAGTAATCGAGCAGGAGACCAGGTTGCGGCCAAAGACGGCATCGACCACCGGCAAAGCCACGCCGCCCGGAGCTGCACCAGCACCGCGCCTGGCCAGCACCGCCTGATCGCCACGGATCTTGAAGGTTCCGCCATATTTGCGGGCAACGCGCTGACCCATAGCGATCAGGCTTTCACCATCGGCCGCCCAATAATCCTGCTGAATAGACGCAAGGCCCTCATCCACCTTGAGATTGATCCCGGCATTGTCGGCCATCTGCCCAAGAAAGGTACCCAGATCAGCGTCATCGAGATTGAAGCTCTGCGGTTGTTTGACCTTGCTACCGCTATCCATCCCCTTGGCGGAGACATTGAGCGTCCGCCCGCCGTTCCTGTCACAGTCAAAGACGCTCTTTTCGACAAAGCCACGAAACAGGCGAGCCCCGTTTATCGTAACAGTGACGGGGCTACGCTTGCGCGGCAGCAATATCTGGCCACCCGTATCATCGAGGCGCAGATCGCAGGAATCCGACGCCTCGCCAGCCTGATCGTTGATGGCGATAGATTGCAGAACACTTTGCCATCCAGCGGTCATATCCTGCCCGTTAATTTCGACCTTCCAGTCGACCTTCCATTTATCGACCATCAGCCTTCTCCGAAAAGATCGATAACCTTGACCGGTTGGGAGACGATGGCAGGCGCATATTCCGGCAATTGAACGCGCGTCCCGATCGGCAGTTCTGCACCGACACCGGCAAGGCCGGGATTGGCTTCAAGCGCCTGCTCCAGAAGCGCCGCTCCGGCCATGCCGAACTGACGCCAAAGCAGCAGATCCAGCGTCGTGCGGGAGCGCGTAACCGTGATCATGGTCATCACAATGCCTCGAAGAGATTGAGCAGCATGCCCACCAGCCCACCCGACAGCGCCGATCCGGTGGCGCTGTCCGCATCGACCTTGATCAAATTGAGCGAATAGGCGACCACAAAGCCGATGCCGAGCGCCGTCAGATCCTTATGCTGCTCTGTGACCTTTTCGATCACGAACCAGCCCAGCATGACGCCATCCCCCCGCATCACCGGCAATTTCGTGCCGGACGATGAGAGAGCATGCAATTGCTCCAGATCGGGCAAGCCGCCAATCTTAGTGGGCAGGAGCTGGCCGGAAATGGTCAGGCTCTGATCGGATGGCCCCATAAATTCCCGCCCCTGCATCCGCCCCATGATTGGCTTGGTGGCAAGGTCGGCGCCGGAGTTTCGACTGAAACTGTCCGGCCCCATCGGGAAGGTGTCGAGGGTCAGAGGCCCCAATTGAAACAACATGGTCAGCCTCCAAACTCGACATCGGCATAAATGCCGCCCAAAGCGTCCTTCAGCTTTCGCTTAAGGGCTTCAATCACCGCATCAGCAGTCTCTTCTGGATTCTGCGCCGCCTGAACGACAAGTGTGTCGAACAGCTTGGCAATAGAGACGCTGGGCACACCACTGCCACCCATCATTGCTGCCGTGGCTCCGGCGTCATGCACATAGCCATTCCGGCCGGGCGTAACGAGTTCGGGACCGTGTTCGCCCACGAGATAGGTCTTGCCGCCGACGACAGAGCCGCCAGCAGCGCGGGTGGGCATGTTGGTGATGTAGTCCAAATTGGCTTTGCCCTGCGCAGACATAGCCGTTGCAGCCGGAGCTGCACCGCCGCCCCCGAACAAATCCGTGAGCCAGGGCGGCAGATTGGCGATGATCAGCGCTCCGATATCAATCTGCCCGATGGCCGCAAGGATCATATCCGGCCATTTGGAGAACCAGTCGAGCAGCTCTTGAAACTTGCTGACGATCCCATCCCAAATGCCTTGCATGATGCTCGCGCCCAGACCGATCATGTCACCGATGGCGCTAAACACGTTCGAGTAAAACCCGACATAAAAGTCGATGATCGACTTGCCCACCTCAATCACCTTGAGAATGGCATTCGCCACAGTGGTTCCGACGACTTCACCCCAATTTGCCCATTCCGATGCACTGGCATCTACCGGCCCCAACAGACCCATGACCCAATCAAGGATGGCGCGGCCAGCATCGATCACTGGCTGTATTGCAGGCATGATTGGCTCGAAGGCGGAGAGGAAGCCACGGCCGAACCCCTCGAAGAACGCGACCAAGCCTTCCCAGTTGTTGTAAATCCACAGCCCGGCCGCCGCGATCCCAGCCAGTATCAGCCCGATACCTGAGAACAGAAGCGCCATACGCAATGCACCAACCGCATTTCTGACAAGGTTGAGCGGATTGAGAACCGCCATTATCCAGCCAACAGAGCGCATGAAGATCAGGGCCGTATCGAGGATCGCCCCCTTCATAAACAGCCATGCCCAGCGCGTGGCTAGCGTGGCCACGCGCAGGGCCACCAGTCCACCAACAAGGGCCACGACCGCCTGTACGATATGCGGATTGGCGCTGATCCAATCGGCCAAAACCTGAAGCCAAGGCCCGGCAGCGAGAGCGGCCGCATTGATTGCCGGCAGCAGCGCATTGCCGATCGCCATCGCCACTTCATCCACCTGGTTCTTCAGGCGCTGAAGATTGAATTCGGTTGTTGCAGCGCGTCGTGCGAATTCGGCCTGTACCGATCCGGCATAGGCCGTTTCATCGGCCACATAGCCCATCGTTCTTTCGAGCAACTCCACATTGGACAGGAGCGGCGCCAGTGCCCGCGCCTCATCACCGAACAGGTCACCCATAATGGCCGCCTGCATTTCGGCAGGAAGTTGACCAAGGCGGCTGATAACCTCCATTGTGGTCTCAACCGCATCTTCCTGCATGCCCTTGGCCACTTTGGCAGCATCCAGCCCAAGCGTTTTGTAAGCTTTGGCAACGCGCGGGGTGGCGCTCATGCCTTTGGTCAGCGCCCTGCCCATATTACGAAACGAAGTCGCCGCAACTTCCGTTGGCGCGCCCGCAGAGATCATTGCCGACCCAAAGGCCAGCGACTGTTCTCGCGTAAAGCCGAAAAATTCACCCTGCGCAGCAACGCGCCGCGCGAAGTCAGTAAGGTCTGGCGCGGTCGAGGCGGTATTGTCCGACAGGTGATTGATCGCGTCGGCATAGAGCATGGTTTCATCGATCGTCAGGCGCAGTGCCTCACGGATCTTGGCCAGATCTTCACCGGCCTGCCCTCCGGATACACCCCAGGCCAAAGCCGCCTTTGCCGTCATTCGGGTAAAGTCGAGCAGTTCGCTATCCTGAATACCGGACGCAGCGGCGTTCTCAGCCAATGCCGCCATTTCGGTGACAGCCATCGGGATTTCAGAGGTGGCCAGACGGCGAAGGTCGGCTCCGAACTCGTTCAACCCCATGTCATCAAAGCCAGAGACCTTGGCGACATCAGCCATGGCGCTTTCAAAGGCGATGGACTTCTGAACAGGATCAGCAAGAGCCTTGCCCAACGCCCATGCGGCGGCAGCCGTATCCACCATCTTGCCGCGCATTTCGTTGAGCTGCATGGAATTGGCACGGGCCGCACCCTGCAGGTCGCGCACTACGCGGGCAACACCACGCGCAGGAGCGGTCAACTGATCGACCAATGCGACGATCAGTTTTGAAGTAATAACGGCCATGATGGACTTTCCAAATGCCGTTCGCTATCGGTGAAGCACCAATAGGGAGGGCCTATTTTGAGAATAGTATTGGCTATGACTGCTGTTGCTGCGCTGACGATTTCTGCATCAGCGCAGGACATGAAAAGCATTCAGACTGCAACGGAACTTGGTTCAGTGTTGGCGTCTGAAGAACTGTGTAAATTGAGCTTCGACCAGGCCGCCATAGCCGCCTATATCGAAGCAAATGTCGCCGCGGATGACATGAGCTTTCCGTCAACGCTGACGATGATGATCTCTGGGTCGGAGTATCAATTGAGCAGCTTGAGCGGATCCGCGCTCACGGCGCATTGCACGCAGATCGCGCGCATCGCCAAGTCATACAATTTCGTTCAATAGGGGCAGTCAATGAGTGAAACCACAAGGCCGCGCGCGGCCCGCTTCAAAGCCGAATTCGGCATAGTCGACACGATCGGTGTTGCAATCATCTGGATATTGCTGACCATCGTGACGCTGGGATTAGCCTTGTTCGTCTTCCCCTATTATTTGAACAAGGATGTCATCAACAAAACCAAAGTTCTGGACGGTCATGGGCGAGAGATCGGTCGCCTCAACTGCCAATTCAATCTGGCATCGTCCATCGGCCATGTGATCATCTGGATACTCTTGATCATTGTGACGTTGGGCTTGGCAGCATTTTTCTATGCCTATCGCATCATTCGCGTGGTGCTGAACGAAACCTACATCGAGTATTACGACCGCTAGGTTGTCACACGACACATAGAAAGCGCCCGCCCCCTCAAGGCGGGCGCTGAGGCGACTAACGCCGCTTCGGCCTTTCCTTAGCCAATTGCCGCGACAGCGATTTTGCGTAGAGCAGGAGCTTGTCGATATCCCAATCCTCGACCACATCAATTGGCGTATGGGTATGGCGGGCAATCGCTAGGATAACGTCCCGCCACGCGACGGCCTCGCTTAGTTGAGAGCCCCCAGGCTCGCCGGCAGCTTTCCCATAAGCGGAGCGACCTCTTCGCTCACCTTGGCCAGATCGATCATTTCCAGTTCAAGAATGACATCGACCGGAACGCCTGCGAGAGCGGCAAAAATGCGATAGCCCGCCATGATCTGGTTCTTTTCGTCTTCGGCCACCAGAGCGTCGCGCGCCTTCATGCGACGGAAGGTGAGCGATTTGTATTCGATGCCATTGTGATGCACTGGCTCATTGAGCGGGACGGTAACGGTTTTGATCGGATCGGTCATCGCCTAAGCCCCCAGCGCGCGGCGAACTTCTTCGAAATGGTCCACGCCATTAAAGCGCAGTACTCGCTCGAACACGTCGACATAGAAGATTTCCTTCTCGCCCAAAGTCAGCTCGACATGGGTCACTTCCTTGAAGGTGTGGTTGCAGCCTTGCAGCTCGGACGGATCGCTTTCATCCGGCTCCCAGGTAGCCACCGCACCCTCGATGATCGAACGTGCACCGACCATGCCACCGCCACCTGGCCGGACCTCCCGATAAGCGCCCGCGAATACCCAGCGGTCGCGCTTGCCGAGGCCACCAAAGATATCGAGATCAAGTCCTTTGATAGAGAACTTGGGCTCTGGCGCGGCAATGCGTGACTGAAGAAAATTTACGGCCATCACTGACCCGCCAGGCGAAAATTCGCTGGCAGCAAAGTCGATACCAGGAAAGGTGAGCTTGTCGATCGTGGTGGCGCGAGAGCTGCCCTGCACCTCGGCACGACGCACGTCCACCGCAGTCAGCTGATAAAACGGCTGCATTTCAAAACCTCAATGTTGATGATTGTGCGGGCGGCAATGCCGCCCGGAATTGGTCAGGGTCTAGACTGCGGTAGCCGCGTTCTGACGGGCGATGATATCGCCAACCAGGCCTTCGAGCGCCGGGCGATGACGGGACACGATATGCTCGGCGACCTTGAAGGCGGGCGCAGGCTCGATGCCGAGGTTCAGGGTCAGATGGCCAAGGCGGATATTTTCGGGGCTATTCGGCGCGGCACGGAATTCGACTTTCGAGCCCAAAATGTCCTCTGCGATCGTGTGATCGCGCAGCATGAACTTGATCGAGTTCAGCCAGGCCTCGACAGTGTCAGAGGTGATCTTGCGGCCAAGGAATTGCCGGGTGATCTCCATGATCTTGACCGTGATGTAATCGGTCCCGCGCACCTGGTGGATCTGTTTCCACAATTCGCCGGTCGTGGTGTTGTCGGTGCCGATGAGCACGAACCCACCATCGGCCACCGCGCCATCGACGCCGGTTTCACCCTGCACGACGATCGACACTTCGCTTTCCAGCAATTGCTGCCCTTCGGTCGAACCGTCGAGCAACGAGAACGGGATCTTTCGGGAGACACCAGCAAGGCCATAAATCGCGCGATTGGCGATCGGGTTAAAGGGCTTGCCACCATGAAGGTTATCAACCCTCTGGAAGAGCCCAAGCACGCGCGGACCCATTGACCGCGTAACGATGGAGCCCCCTTCCAAAATACGGGCTGCAACACCCACCGGCATAAGGCGCTCGGAATTCATCGCCTCGCGGTCAGCGATCGCAAATGCAGCAGAGGCATCCCTGACATCAACCGGCGCCACAGCCATGAGACGTTCGCAGGCCGTGGGCAAAGCAGCCACCACCGCGTTTGTAATGGGAGCATCCGAACCATCGACCATGGCAAGAGAGGTTCGCCCCGCCCATACCAGCCGGGGCGTTGCTCCCACTTCTGACGGTATTGCGGCGACGTTGGTGGGAGACAACGCCGAAGCGATGTTGATGGCAGTTTCTGCCGGACTTGCGCCTTCAGCAACACGATAGACAGTAACGTCAGCGCCCCGATTGAGACCAGTATGCTGGGCATTGATGCCCCTAACTGCGTCAGCAAGCAGTCCAGTTCCCAGCTTGGCCACCGCCTCGGGGTCGCTGGTCGAGATGCGGCGCGGCATTCCAATCGGATAAGCCGCCGCATCTGCATCCGCAGATGTTTCAATCAGCAGGGCTTTTGAAAAATCCGCCCCCGAAGCCGGAATTACTTCGGCGTCAGGGCGGGCAAACGTCATACCGAAAACCGGCTTGGTCATTCGGGTTGCTCCTTTCAGAAAACAAAAAACCCGGCGCGATGGCCGGGCGGTGACAGCTACTTACGCCGCCCATGGGCGACGGTTCAGACGAGGGCTACCATTCAGCCGCGATATTGAAGGCCTCTACAGCCGCAACGCTTTCCAGCGCCGCGATGATGGGGTGCAGTACCGCCTTGCGGTTGAATGTCGCCTGCACATGGTCGCGGACGGTGATGCCGAGGGCGCGGATAGTGGCATTATCGAGCGCCATGAACACGCCTGGCACCACTTCCCAAACCGGGATGGAATAGTCCGGGTCGTTGATCGCCATGAGATAGGCAGCGGCAATCTTGTTCTGGCTGTTCCAATCGGTGCGGATCATGCCACCAGCAAAGGCCGCGCCGCCAACTTCCATCTGCCAGCGGTAATCGTCCAGATCAGCCAGCTTGGCGGCTATGGCATCAGGCAAAGAGGCCGTGGGCGCGACGTAAGGGGCAATCTCAAAAAAAGGGTGATCAGTCAAGAATTGCGAAATTTGGGGAGACAGCCCTACCGAATCAGCCGGGTAATACGCAAATGGCCACTCTGCCCTCTGCCCTTCTATGGTAGCATCAACGGTCATTTGCACCCCATCAGATGCAGGCATGCGCTGTGCTGTTATGATATCATGCAGTATCATGCTATCCTCTGTTGAAGGTTGAAATAAATGGTTGACTCACCAGAGCCGGTGAACGCGAATCCTCGATTCGCCCAAGTACCGGCTGCGGTTGGGTTTGGGGTTGTGCCGGAATTACGATTCTCTTGATTTGCTGGTCCCGACCCTGCCTTGCGACTCAACAGATAAGCGCCAATGGGGTAATTGGTGAATGCAGCAGAATTACCTGTGTAGGCGCCTCGCATCCCGGCTTCTGTAGTCTGACCTGTGCCACCGCGAGCGACTGGCAAGGTTCCCGCAGCAATCTTGCTGGCATCAAGGTTCGGTATGCGCGCGGGATCGAACGTGCCGGTAGTGATGGCACCTGCGTCAAGGTTATCAACGGGCGGCACATCCTCCTCACTGATCGCCCCAATCGCCGCCCGAAACGCAGCCTGCGCAGTCGCATCACCCACGTTGCTGGCGTCCTTGGCCAACTTCTCACCGAGAGCCACCCCGACAGCAATCGCTTCCGCCCTTGTGTTGATGGCCTCGGCGATTGTTTCAAGAGCCTCTTCAAGACCAAGCACCTTGGCGATTGGATGTTCATGATCACCGAGTGCAGATAGCGCAGCCTGTGCGATCATCTTCTCGCCAACCTTGACGAGAATGTACCCATTGGGCGCTTCGACCACCCCCTCGACGTCCGAAAGCCCTGCGAGGGCAAAACGCACCCCGGAAGACATCTTGCCGTCAAGGACGGTGCGAAGTTCCTCGATGTCGTCAATGCCATGGTCGTGATCGGCCTGCGCCTTCAGAGCGAGAGCTTCGCTCAGAAGGTGAATGGCCTGGTCGATCTTGGGCAAGACCAGAAGCTGTAAGTTGTAGAACTCCTCGTCGATGTTTTTGGCTTCGTCCGGAAGCTCCAGCCCAAGATGTTCGGTGACAGCCATCACATTACTCCCAAACCAAAGTCAGCAGCGCGCGGCCGGGCAGCGGGACCGCCCGTCAGCTTGATTTCAATCCGCATGGTTGAGCCCGAAATAGAATTGGCCCGATAATTCCGCTCGACCCATGCCGGGTCGGGCGAAAGCTCGGTTGCCCCCAATTCCAAATCATCCCAAACGCCGTCGATCTGGCGGCGCATGGACGCAGACGAACCGGCTGGCAGGGCCAATTTGAGGTAGGCCGAAACGCGGTCAGCATCGGCAATCGAGAAGCCGCGCGTCACATAGACCGCTTCCTCCTCGACCCGCCCCGTGATGACCTGCACCGGAGCATAAAGGATCGGCGAGAGTGTCGGCGTCCCGGTCAGGATCGCCCGCACCTGGACCGTTTCGGTCAGGTTCTCGGTGAGCTGCAGCACTTGGTAGGGCAACAGCTTGTAGATCGCGCCATTGGTCCGCTCGATCTCAAACACGACTGAGCATGTTGAGCTGGGCAGATCAGCCAGCGCCCGCACCTGAATATCGCTCTCGTCAACGAGATCGACCGTGCCCAGGTCCACGACCTTGTGGGTCACCGGATAGCGGGCCGCGACCAGCCGGAAGGATAAGGCTTCCTTCTGGTGTGGCGTCCAGGTCGTGGCATTTACCGAATCCAGACGCGGCCCGATTGGATACGGATGCGCCGTGACCGCCTGCTGTAGGGTGGCATCGAACGCCCCCAAAGCGGCCAAAGAAATGGCGTGAGCATTGTCATCGGTCTTGACCACAAAAGCATGGTCGCGGTCATCCGGCGTCGTTACCGGCAAACCATAGCGAGCAGCCTTCCAGCCAATCTCGGCATCTGCCATGGGCACCAAGGCTTCGGCCACCAGATTGTCGGTCGGCAGGCCGGTTTCGACAGTCACCTGATGCACCAAGATATTCTTAGCCCGGTCACCAATCCCGCACAGATGAAAATCGACACCCAGCAATTGCCGAGTTTCCGCAGGCACAAAAATCTGGGCCTGCGGATCAGACTTGCGCGCGCGCGCCTGACGGCGTGCAGTCGTGATCGTCGTGGTCCGCTGCATCACGTCCACAGCCAAAGTGCCCTGACCCGTAAATAGAGCCTCCGCAGGGGTAACCGATCCCTGTGCCACGACCGTTTTCGATCCGGCCGGAATGTTCTCCGGAATCATGAAACTGCCGGTGATCCGACCATCCGCATCAGCAGGACCGATCCCGGCCGGGGTGATATCCACGCCGTCGAACGTGAGGCTCTGAAGTTCTTCACCGACGAAAAAGCCAGATATCTCAAACTCGACTTCGCGCTGCCGCAGGAAAGGCAAGGCCTCATCCCACCCGCCGACCCGGTCGACACTGCTGGTCACGGTGCGCAACGGCGCACCCCAGCCGACAACGCCACGCTGAAATTCGCGGGTAACTTCCGATGCCCAGGTGGTAACCGGCACAGTCCAGAAATCGACCGCGGGCGTCAGAGAGAGTGTTCCCGGCAGCGGCGTGAAGTTGCCGTAGGGATTGATCAGCACGCATCCGGTGATCAGACCCTGCTCGACAATGACCTCCTCGACCCAGTCCAGGGTGACCGGCGTGGTCAATGCTGTGTCGTGGAATGTGGGCACCACGGCGAGCTGGAGAATGCCGTTGCCCAAAGCCCCACTCTGCACAATCCCCTGGTCGCGGAACAGATCATCATTGAACGGGTCGACGAACATGCCGCGCTTGGCGTCCGGATCGCGCTGGTCAACCTCCTGCTCCAACCGGTTGAGCTGGATCAGACGCGAATGATCTTCCAGCACGTTCAGATAGCGCCAGATCTCCGACCATGTCGGCATGCGGACGCCGGTGACCACCCGATCAGAGACGATCACCGGCTCGCCTAGCCAATCGTTGCGGATTTCTGCAAGGGGCAAGACATCAGCGGGCGCGGTCGGACGCACTGGATTGGTGCGGGCAGAAACACCTTTGATATAGGCAGGTGCACCACTCGGCAGCAGGCCAAGAATGTCCGTGCGAGGCAGCTTGAACGTATAGGCGATGATGATATCGCCACCCTCCGCACCATCCGAAACGGTCACGCTGATGGCAGTCTGGCTATCAGCCACAACGCTGGCGCGATAGCGGAAGGTCACATTGTAGGAAGAGCCAATCGCTGGCTCGGCACCGGCAGCACCCCAATCAACGCTATTGCCGGTCAGCTTGAAATCAGCGGGCGCTATGAAAACCGTCGCACCTTGCTCCACTGAGACAATGGAAATTACGGACGGTTCAGGCAGACCATCCTGACCATTGGCGAGCGCGCCACGCGTCAGGGTGACGGTCTTTTCCTTGGTCAGCAGGATCGAAGCAACGGCGTCGAGTGGAAAGAATGCGAGCTGTACCGTATGGCTGGCCCCACCCGGATAGGTGTGGGTTTCGCCAGGAACTGCACCGACATCCCAGACTTCAGCTTCGGCATGGCGCAACGAGGCGTGACGAACCACCTTGCGCCCCGAAATATTGGCCTCCCCTTCCTCGATCGAGAAGATGCGGGCACCGGCATTGACCCCCAGCGTCGACACCCGACAACCGGACACAATGTAATGACCATGCGGGCGATCATAGAGCTGAAGCGCCTGCATCATGCCGTCGAGCGCGGGCGGCGGCGTCTGATCGAGAATGGTACCGTCTTGCAGCAGATAGACCTGCAAGAAGTCACCCGCGCCGCCATCGTCAGCACGCGCCCAGGCAATAGTGGCCACTTCGCGCGCGGCGGCATTGCCATCGCCTTCGGCCTTTGAGCCTGGCACAAGACCGCGCAAGGTCGGATCGTCATCAGCGGTGATGAAGTCAGTGACTAGGCGCACGCCGATAGCGACCCGGCCGGACATCGGCACATCTATCAATTGGGCCGCACCGACCGGGAACACATCACCAGCGACATAGATTTTGCCAGCGGTCAAAAACACAGTGCCGGCGTCGATATCGACCACGGCCGCAGCGCCTTCAACGCGGTCGCCATCCTGCGCGATCAGGCGGCTGACGCGCTCCTGTCGACCCCGCGCGATCTCCTGCATGTCGTTCAGTTCGCGGCCCTGAATGTAAGGACGCGAGCCGTAAAACACGACAGACTGCATATCCTGTCGGCCCTGCACCCCGTCGAATGCCATCGGCAGGCCGCTTTTATGTTCGAGCGTCATCAGAACCTCACGAGAAACTTGAATTGGTCGCGCACCGTGCGCCGCAGCGGGACGGAAACGCTTTGGGTGGCAATCGCCTCGCCACCAGAAAGCTGATCAGGTTGAAGCCAGAGCAGGCCCGGCTTGACGCCTTCGGCCATCGTGGCGCCGACGATCAGGGAGATTTCGGCGCAGACCACATCATTGGCATCGTCGAACTCTGTCATGGCTTCGAGATAGACGCGCTGCCCACCGGCCAGCGGCTCATAGGTCTGACCAGCAAAGGTATAGGCAGCATCGAGCTGCTGACGAACTGGATGGACCGCGCGGCAACGGCGATAGCCGATCACCGTGCCATCACCGCGCGAGAGGCGAAGCCAGATTGCACGCCCACGGAACCAGCCAGCCATGACCGTGCGGCGCAGGCCTGCCGGGTTTTCCGACCATGGGAACTTGGCATCAACCCATGGAAAGGTCAGATCGACCCACCGAAGACCCTCGCTTTCGACAGGCTCCAGCCAATTGCCAATGGCCAAGCCTTCGGCCTCGGTCAGCAGATGCTCAAACTCGTGGCAGCGCCCGAAAGACCAGAGCGTCCCGGCCTGTGTAACAGCGATGCCGCTCTCGAAATCGAGATAGGCATTGTCGAGGCGGGTGTGATCGGCCTGGGCGGCATCGACATCGAACAGATGGACACCACGGCGCAATTGCGAGCGTTTCGGAACCGAGAGCTGCGTAATGCCCTCGATCCGTTCAAGATCGGGAAAGTCTCGCGCGGGCAGAACAGGAAACCGCAACTGGAAGGAGTTCCACCAGGTGCGACCGGTCCACTCTTCCTCAATCGTGGCGCTATAGCCAATCCACGCCAGCCCAATGGCCACGGCGCTGACGGTGCCACGAAGCCGTTGCCACCTGACGCCCTGGTCAATCAGGTCGTAAAGATTGGGGACATAGGGCGTAAGCTCGCCAAGGCCATATTCCCAAACCAGATATGGCAACATGGATGCACGCGGCGACACGTGTTTGACCCGGCGCATGGCACCAATGGCCGATATGACCACCTGAGAAGGCGGCATGACATCGGCAAGTGCACCCTCCCACGGCGTTGCATTTGTCGGCAGCAAAGCACTGGACATCAATAAGCCCGTCCCATCTTCGTCAAGGTCACCGTGCCGAGGGCAACAGCGTGATTGAACGGCACATCGACATCGCTCCAGCCGATCAGCTCGACGCGCTGCACTCCATCAGTCTGGAGCGCCGCTAGAACCCATGAGCGGGTCGGATCCCGACCCAGCAGCATGTCGCGCGACCATGCCGCTCGCAGGCGTGTCTCCATCTGCGAGACAACACTTTCCGGGGCGCCGGGTAGCAACCAGTAGTGAGCGGCGATATTGACGCTGTGTTGTGCGGCGCTTGCCACAACGATCCTGTCATTCACCATGCGGACGCTGGGAGACTGCAAAGCCGCATCCACCTTGGACAGCAGCGAGGGCGAGGCCACCCCATTGCCTTCGGTCGAAAACACCGCAACATGAATGACCGGGTCGCGCCCAACGGTATAAACCGCGACATCGGCTACGCGGGTATCGGCCTCAAGCGCGATCGAGCGATACCGTGCCTCTGTGCCACCAGGCGAGCGACCCTGAATTGCAAGAACGACCCGTCGCTTGAGCGCGGTGTCCGCCTCGCCGGGCATACGGGCAACATCATACCATTGCGCCAGAACATCGAGATCGCCACCAGACGCATAGGCCAGAAACCACGACCGTATCGCCTCATTGATGCGCTGGCGCAGCAGCACATCCTGATAGGCGGCGACCTGCAACAGGATCTGCGCAGGATCGGTTTCCAGATTTTCGACGTCATAGTCGATGCCAGCCGCCGCAAAAACCTGCACCAGCTTGGCCCGAAGGTCCGCATAACGCGCTTCAAAGCCGATATTTTCCAGCAAAGCCGGGGGCGGCAGGCCTTCGAGTTCGGGCGGAAGATTGGACATTAGCTTGCCTGTTGAACACTCACGCGCCGCCCGAGGCGGATTGTGAAAAAGCGGGTGCTGTCTACGGTAAAATCACCGGCCAGAGCGCGGGGGCGCCAGTCGGCCTCCACGCTAATACCGGCCTGACCAAGAGCGATGGCCGTCGCATTGGCAGAGACATAGACGCCCCGAACGCGCCATCGCACATCCCAGAGATCGATGCCGATGGCGACCAGCATTTGCCAGGCGGCGAACAGCGCGGGCGTGGTGGCGCGACCCAGCAGTTCAGCCAGGCCAGCGCCGAAATGGCGGCGCATGACACGCTCGCCAATGCGCGTGGTGAAGATCACCTCGATCGACTGGAGACCGCTATCGACACTGCCGATCAACTTGCCTGTGTGTCGATCGATACCGCTCATTTCGTCGGCCGACGACGAGGTGAAGGCGGATCCGTTTCCACCGGCACCGGGTCGACCGATGGGATCTCGACGACATTGCCATGGGCAAGATCATAAAGCGCTTCTGTCTGGGTGAGATGGACAACACCATCATCGGGCACGGCTTCGCCGTTGACGGACGTCACACCGGACGCCGCCTGATATGCCTTTTTCAGCATCGAGTTTCCTTTCAGATTGACTTGGTAACCTTCGAGCCTTCGACGATTGGCCACTTCCCGGCGGACGATCCCGAGCCGACCTCGACCATGTCACCCACGCGGGCGACTGGCTTGCCGCCTTCACCGCCCAGCTCGACATTGGGTGAGTTCACCACGACTTTGCCCGGCGCATCGATTGTGACGGTGCCGCCGCTTCCAATCGTGACGGTGACACCGCCAAACGACAGAACGTTCTCATTAAGGCTCTGGCTGGGCGCCGGATTGGCATCAGAGAAGCCACCTCGAATGAGCACACCCTGACGCGCATCGCCGTTGGGATTGATCACCCCAACGACCTGACCCTTGCTCAAGGGTGCCCATGTCTTGGTCGCGCCGCCCGATTCCGGGTGCGGATACCAGGGCGATAGATACGGAACGCCGTCCGTCCCCTCCCCTAGCTTGATCCGAAACCCTTTCTGCGCATCAATCACCTCGACGGCACCGACGCGAAGACTGCGACCAAACAGGCTCTTGAGCTGCTCGATGTCAGCCCGCTGGGCGATGATTTCCGAGATCATCTATCCATGCCTTCAACGACGACGCTCGCAGTCTCGAAGGGCTGACCATCTGAGCCGCCCCAGCCTGAAAGACCAAGAGCCTCGACCTCAGATTGCGTGAAGCCCAGCCCGCGCCTTACGACTGAAAGCGGCTCACTATCCCCGCCAAATAGCGCACGCATAGCTGCCGCTTGACTGACATAGACGGGATCAGCGCTTGCCTCGATTTTTTCAAGAAACCGAGTAAACGGTGCGCCGGGCGTGAGTTCGGCACCATAAGGATCATCAACAAGACGAACGGTTTTGCGGAGTTGATGACCAGCGAGCCTCTGCCCATCATCTGTGTTTCTCGCGCCGACATATTCAGTCTTGAGCACCTGAGAATGGAGCCCCCGATAGATTTCCGACCATTCGTTATCTGGATCATTAAGAACATCGATGATCTGTCGTTGAACGATGTCGAGAAAGAATTCAAAGCCCTGATCAGAAGCCGGAATGCCAATGCCAACAATGACTGACGCGCCAGTTTTTTGATCTGTTTCGACCATGGGCGTAGAAATGCCGATTTCGAAGACGATGTCGCAGAGACCGTTTTCATAAAGCCCACGGTGCATCACGCCTTCTGCTTGGCCTCGATCCGTATAGATGGCAATGAACGGCTTCTCTGCATCAGTACGCATGCTGCCATCAGCCTGCACATCGAGGGCGCCGTTTGGACTGTCCAAAACGTTGCCCTCAACCAACGTGCGGCCCTTGAGCGCTTCCACAGCACAAATGCGCTCGGCAATTCGAACAAGGCTCATTTCTCACCGAGCTCCAATACCAATCTTGTTTCGCCGCGATCATCGACACGCAGAACTTCGAACCATGGCTGACCGGGGCGGGAGAGCGCCTGCACAGCGTCGCCCTTACGGATCGTCAGCCCATTGAAGCGAGACCGATGGATATGCAATTCGGCTTTTCCAGCAGCCAATTGCGTTCGCCATCCCTGCGCCACGCTCCCGGCGATATTGGTCTGCTCACCACCTCCAACTCGAAGAATGGCTACAAGCGTTACTGACGGCCGTTGCGGATCTGGCAGCCCACCCTTGAGGAAGGACAACATTACCGGCTCCGCAAAAACGCGGTCTACCGACGAAAGAACTGCGTCACGCGTGTGCTGAAAACCATCGAGGATTGGCATCAGCTCGTCTCAGGTGCCGGTTCTGCCGGTGGCACGAAAAGGGCCAGGAGGTCCGCTTTGGAACTATTGGCAGCAGGGTTGTCACCGCGAGCCTTTGCGGCCTTGAGCAATTCATCCCGGCTCATGTTTTCATAATCAGGGACGCTTGCCCCGGCTTTCACATACCGGCCATTTACAAAACCAGCTTCGACAACGATCTTGGTTTTCATTCACCTTCTCCATAACAAAACACCCGGCTGTCGCCGGGTGCTTGTGATTTGATGATACCTGCTGACGTTACTGAGCGCGGGCGCGCTGAAGCATTTCCGGTCGGGTGCAGATAAACAGCGGGTAGCTGTAAAGCTCCACGCGGTCCCATTCGTCCCGACCAGACTTATCTTCCAGCACAAGGCCGTAGAATTCCTGGCCACGCTTATTCAGGTAAGGTTTGAATTCACTGGCCGGCGCCCAACCCACCTGAAATGCATTGCGTGCCCCAATCGGGAAGAAACGCGCCTTCTGGCTGCCAATAGAGATGGTCGTCCCATCGTTGGTGCCCTGGTAGTTGATGAAGATAATGCCTTCGATTTCGATCGAGGAAAAACCCTCGATGTTTTCGAGAGACGGCGCGCGTTCCGTACCGATCTTGGTCTCCTTGATCTGAGGATGGTTGACCAGCAGATCAAAGAACTCATCGCCCACCAGCGCACCAACCTTTACGCTTGGCGTCCAGACACCCTTGGCCTTCTTCTGCATTGTCCGCTTGAGGTCGCGGCACTTCTTACGCACGTCGGTCGTGTCGACATTGAGAGCAAAGTTAATTTCGGTCGGCTCGGCGATGCCCCAGAAATTGAACCAGTCGATCAATACCGTTTGCCCGTCGGCATCGAGCACCTTACCCTGGACCGCACCGAACCGCATGTGTTCCCAGGTGAGTTCAAGGTCATCCTTGATCTGACCAGTGCGATCGGTGACTTCATCGGCCACCTCGACTGTCTGCTCTGCAAATGGCAGCGCAAGAACACCAGCCAACTCGATCGCGTAGATGGTGGAACCCTTGGCGAGCCGGACCGCCTCCATTGTGCGAAGGCGAGCTCCGCGCGGGATGAGTTCTTCAGGTGGAGCACCATTGGCCGACGTGGGGATCAGCGTCATGACGCCGTCCTTGTCGGCAATGCCAATGGTGCGGGACCGTGAGTAGATCGGATTGAAGAGGTTCAGCGACCCCAGGAGTTGCGGCTTGAAATCAACGCGTTCGATGATTTCTTCCTGCACCTCGATGGCGCCCCAGGCATTCTGGTTAAAGATATCTGCAACAAGTGCCATTTATCAGCCCCTCCTTATCGGGCCGCGATGCCGAGACCGGCCAGTTGTGTGAGTGCTGTGGTCTTCTGGGCGTCAGTGACTGTGCCGCCCCAGACCAACACATCGGCATGAACTTCAGCATGGCGAGCGGTGACGGTGCGGCGCACGTCCTGGTCAGTCGCGTCGCAGGCTTCATAGAGAACTGCTGCCGCGACTTCCGCACCGTTGGTTGCTGCAGGATCGAACGGAACAAACTTCTTCGACGCTGTAACGCGACCGAGAACGGTTCCGGCGTCGAGCTTGCCGCTGCCAGATGCGACGACGATCTGCTCGCGCGAACGATATCCGCTGGCCTCGGAAACCAAATAGTGAGCGGTACCGCGAAGATTTTGAGAAAGAACTGTCATGGGTTTAGCTCCCTTACCGGCGCTTATTGGCGCGCTCGACCGACGATGCCAGGATCGAACGATCACCCTTGGCGGCAGGCTTGCCACCGTTCAGACCCGCTGCATTGAGGCGCAACTGCTCGTTTGCATCGGCATCGGGAATTGCCGCCGTAGCGGGCGCCCCAGCCTTTAAGACCGCGACTGCGCTCTCGACTGACATGTCGGTCTCGTAAGCAAGATGCTCCGCCTGACCTTCACGTCCCTTTGCCTCTGGGGCCGTCATGATTGCCTTGATGCGGTTTTTGGCGTCAGCCGTGATCTTGCTGACGTCCACGGCATCTGTGGTATCGGCGGGCTTTCCCCCGCCGAGGTTCTTGTCCGTCATAGTGTTTTCCTTGGTTGGACTTGGTGCGGCGGGTGCCGCAGAACTGGTCGGAGGCAACCAGTTTTTCTTCTTCGCCAAAGCGACAAGGCGCTGTGGCGCATTGGCAAATTGCCTGTAGTCAAAGGCTGCTACCGGCTCAGCCTTGGTTTCCGTGGTTTCATCGGCAAAGCCCGCATCGACCGCTTGTTGCGGTGTGAACCACTTTTCTTCTTTCATGATCGCGCGGCACTCATCCGCAGTCTTGCCGGACTTTGCCGCGTAGACACGGGCGTAGGCGGTAGCGAGCGCTTCGAGGCCTTCGATTGTCTTGGTGTGATCAGCCGAGGTGCCGAATGTCCAACCACTCGGATCGTGGATCATCATGACCGCGCCAGCCGACATCGTGACGGTGGCGCCGACCATGGCGATCAGCGAGGCGGCAGACGCCGCGATACCTTCAACCACGATATTGGTTACGCCGCTGCGCGCGGCGAGAAGAGCATGGATCGCCGCCCCCTCGGACGCGACACCACCCGGCGAATTGATGTGGCAATCAAGATCGGCATCATCGTCGATCTGGGCCAGCGCCAGGACGACATCACTCGAAGTGAAGCCATCGTCATAGTAATAGTCACCCACATAGCCGGAAAGCCGCAGCTTTCCGTCTTCAATAATAGCAGCCATTTCGGTGGTTCCTTAGTAGGGCCGCATAAGCCCGCGCATTGCAAAACGACGACGCGCAGGTCTTTCACCGCGCGCCTCCTGGCACTTCCGGATCGCCTCATGGAGCGCCCGCCCGACCTGCTCAAGCGAAGCATTGGCAAACCGCGTCATGTCGGAGCCAAAGCGCGCCTCGGTGATCATCTCACCTGCCAGCAGAGCTTCTTCGACCTTACGAAGCTTGGCAGCACGGGCGCACCAGTCGACTTCGATAAGTCCATCGTCACTCATGCCGAACCTCCTTGCGGAACACGATCACCATCTGCGGCACCGCCCAATGGCCCTGCCCCATCACCACCTCGGGATCGCCCGTGTGGGACAGCCATCCCGATATCGGTCAGCGCCTCAATTTCCTTGCCAGCCTGCTCGATCTCTTCTTCCCAATCCTGACCCTTCGCGGCGTAGATGCGCTGAAGCGTGGTGGCGCCGGTCTCAAGATTGACCTTGTTAGCCAGAGCATCCTTGTAAGGATCGGCGCTCGGCTGTTCCGGTCCCCGCCACTCCGCCCAGCAAACACTGGACCTATTGGCGAGAAATGCAGCCAATCCACCTTTGAGTGGGATACGGCCCTCCGCTATGGATTCCTGTAGCCAAGGCTCGTACACGCCTTGGGCAAATGGCGCCGATATGCGCTCACGGCGCCGTACAGCGATGGGCCAGATCGTGGCGCCCTCCATGCGAACAGATGCATAGGATGCGTCACTAAAATCCATTGTGTAGCTGCTCGCCGAGATACCAATCCGTCGTGCGGCCTCGCGCGACAAATTCTTCGAGAACGGCAGGTATTGCGAACCCGGCGTCGATGCCGTGTGCATCTCGAATTCCTCACCTGGACCAAGATGATTGATCCGGGCGCTCTCGGACATCGATATGCCCTTTTCCTTGAGGGCATCGATCCGATTGATCCAGACATCAATAAGGTCCTGTTGAAGATCGCTGACACCTTGGATGCCGCTCATATCGTCGCCAAGTGTACGAATGGCATCAAAAGCTTCTTCGCTGGGCTCTGGGCTTTTAATTGTAGCAGCCATGATCGTTTGCATCAGAGCAGTGGCAAGCGTTGCATCCGCGAGCTGGTCAGATTGCGCAACGACCTTCAGGATCGGCGCCATCACCGATATGCCACGTGGTGAACCGGCGTTCTCACCCCGATCCATCACATGAATGACGTTGCCGGCCACCACCTGGTCAACAACCTCAACTCCAGCCCTCCGCCGCTTAAAGAGATAGGCAACGGCACGATCCCAACCATCGTGGAAAATTCCATGATCCAGTCCCTCGATTTCTCGTGTGGTTCGGGGGCAGCGATGTGGCGCGATGACCGTCACCTTCGAACCGGTCTCAATTCCACGCCGAGCGCGATGCGCTCGGGGGATGAAGTCAGTGATCCCAAAACCCTCGCCATAAACGAGGTAGTGGCGCACGACCGCATCAAGCATTTCGGGCAAGGTCATCTTGCCAGCTAGATCAACCTCGCGCGGATTCCATGCATACCGCCGGAACTCGCGCTGCACTAACCTTGCCCAATCCGCCTGCTCCTTGGAGTCATACCCAAGACGAGACAAGTCAGGCCTGGCGTTCAAAGCGAGTTCAACACCGTTTGTGTCTGCAACAACTTGATCAGCTGCACCGGCCATCCAGCCGGAGTTGTGCATGAAGTCCAGAGCAAGCGCACTGGCCCGTTCGGCAGCTTCCCAGACATCCTGCCGGGCGTCGCGCACAACAGCGCGGCGCATGGGCAAAATCCCTGCACTGTCAGCACGCAGATAGCGCATTGTCGGCGGGGCCGAGACGCGCGCGACCTGCGTCGACGACGTCCGGGCTTTCACCCGAACGCGCGGCTTTAATTCTGTCATGACGAATCCTTAGCGGTAACTATTCCAGCGCCTTCGGGCCGCTGGTCTGTCTGGCTTTGACTGCTGCTCAGGCTCCACGTCGACTTCGTCCGGATCGGTAGCGGCGACCTCAACGGGGTCGGTTGATACAGGATGAACGTCCGGAATTACCGGCAAGAGCAGGTCTTCCAGGTCGCCCTGGACGGGATCAGGAACACGTTCCCGGTCGGCTTCATATTGATCCCACAGTGCATCAGGCAGCGCCCGAACGCCGAACTTGATCGCAGCCGCCTCTGCCTGGAGATGAGTATCGAGGCCCTCATTCGCCTGGTCAGGATCCTTGACCCACTTATAGGTCACGAAGCCCGTCTTCTTGTTACGGTCTGGCTTCCGGCTTTCTGCGGTGAGCTGGCGATAGAACTCATCTTCCATCCCACGCGGAAGGGCGATGTGCCCCCGGAGCATCGGGTCGGTCTTTGCAAGGTTCCTATAGAGACCCATCTTCAACACCGACGTGGCAAAGTTGAAAAACCGCTTGGACCAGCGAACCAGCTTGCCTTGCTTGTTTCTCTCCTTTTTGACCCTCACCAGCAGCGGAGCTGATTCAGAACCAACGCCACGCAGCATGACGAGTTTGGAGGACGGGTGACCCTTCGCCCAATCCCAGACATCTTCCGTCCATGCATTGCCGTCGATGCCGGTCATGTCCAACCCCAGCCTGCGCCCAAGCGCGTTTGGCCAAGTCTGCTTCAGCAAACCATTGAGGGCGAGCTGGCAGCGCTCTTCGCTGATGTGACCGGGGAAAACCCCGTATTCTATGATCGCGCGACGGCGATCCCGGCCCCAGGCGACGACCTGCCATTCGACACGATCCTGTTGACAGTCGATGCCGCAGGTTAGGATCACATATCCCGCAGGAATATTTCCGCGCACATACTCGGCTTCGTTTGCACGATCACGTAGCTTTTCCCAACTTGGCGCTTCGCCGAGCGTGCGATAGGCCCGCCCGACAGTGTCATTGAAAAACACCTGCTCAGCAGCCGGATCACCCTTCGCGGCAAGCCATTCGCGCGCGATCCGCTCGAAGCTCTGCAACAGCGAAATAGCGGACCAGATTTCGAAGCTACGATGATACCGCTTCGCTCCGGGGTTTTCAGCCCGCCACTCATGACCAGCGATCATCTCGCCGCGATGATACTCCTCAATGACGCCGCCACATTCTGGATGGGCGCATATGAAATGGGCCTGCTCTGGCTTGGTCTCATCAAGATTGGCGACGAAGTTTTCCCACTCCAGCACCTGCATATGGCCGCAGTGCGGGCAAGGCACATGCAAACGCTCCTGAGAGCCAGCCTTAAAATTGGCAGTAATTCGACAACCAGGATCGATCAGCGGCGTCGAAATCTTGAGGATTTTGGCGAACTCACGGCCGCGCGAACGGCTGTCAGCCTGCGTCTCGGGGTCACCGGCAGAGTTCATCTCCCACTTGGACAAGTCATCCTGGACCTGCCGCTCGACGGTGATCATCGAAAGGGACGCTGGCGAATTCGCCCCTCCGATGATTATCGCGCCTTTGCCGTCTGACCGCTCCTTGTAGAGAACACTATCGGAGCCATCGCGGCTCTTCATCGGGAAGTGCTTGACCAGGGCGGTCGTGCCCTTGATCATCGGCGAGAGCTTGGTCTTACTCCAGCGGTTCGCGTTGCCCTCAGTGGGGTGGACATAGAGAATGTCGCCAGGATCCATATCCATGGACCCGCCGACGAAGATATTTGCCAGAACAGTCCCGCCGAGCTGCGCCGACTTCATCAGCGTCACCTCACGGCACGGATCATCCGGCGACAAGGCCCGCAGAATTTCGTCGAAATATCCAAACAACGCCCGATTGTAGGGACCAGCGAATTGGCTTTCGCGCTTCGTAAAGACAATGTTGTCTTCGGCCCAGCGCAGATAGTCCACCGGCGGGAGCGGCGCCCATACGTCCGCCAAAACCTCGGCAGCAATGCGCTCGGCATTTGCGACGATGATGGTCATTTCGCTCATGCATTGCCCCCATCCGTCAACACTACCACCTCCTGCAAGGCAGGCGTTTCGATGGACTTTCGCTTGGCGCGTTCGGAAGCCGCACTCCGAACTTCAGCAAATCGCTGCTTCAACTCGTGCAATACGTCGCGTTGCGGCAATTCGAACTTGGCGGCAAGTGCTGTGGCCATCTCCGGAAGAGCGCCTTCGAAGGTCTGAAGCATCTCATTGGCGATCTTGGCCATCTCGATGCGCACCTGCGCACTATCAGCAAGTTCACCGCGCCTCTTGGCATCCTCTTCATCAGCTTGCCTGTTCCGACGCCGCTCAGCTGCCAGACGCTCCAGCTTGATCAAGTCTTCCGTGGCGGGTTCGACTGGTAGAGTGGGCCGACGCGACGATTGTTCAGTCGGCGCGAACGGCATCTCTGGCATGTCGAGGCGCGTGCTAATTCCGTTTCCCAGCGCCTGACCAATATCACGACGGCTGCGGATTTGATCCGCAGCCAAACTGGCGTTGATCTTGGCCATCCGGCCTTCACCGACCAACGCATCCGCGCCGATCATTCCTTCGCTGATCATTTGACTGACGCGTCCAGGGGACACGCCGATCATTTTGGCGAAGTCTCCTTTCGTGACGACGGCAGCTTCCATTTTAGCGCTTTAGCTCCTGTTCTTTAGTTGTTTAGGCCCAATTCTTTAGGCTCGCTAAACACCGTCAGACTGGCGAAATCCCGCAGTCGTGCACACCCGCAGGGGGTTGCGAAGGGGGTACGGTCCCTGAACCGGGGGGGTGCCCCGGCCGGTGACAGGTCAGCGACCAAACCGTTTGATCAAGAAGGCTTCGACACGTTGGCGCAACAGCGGGGCGGCAGTGGCATTGAACGCCTGCAACGTGGCGCCCGTCGTCATCTCCTGCGGAATACGAACGTCGGAGCGCACCTGAGTGAGGTGCGTCCCCCTGGTATTGAGGCGCTTCATGACGTGGCCGTTGAACCGGGCGACAGCGACCCGCTTCGGGAACTTGCCGCCCTTCATGAAAGCGCCAGCGAATAGCTTTGGCTGGCCGAATGGCCGCGCCACAACGCCAGCCCGCCTTTCGACAGGCTTCAGGTATTTGAGGCGAATAAAGCCGCCTCGCGTTGTCATTTCGTACGACAGACGCCCATTCGCGCGCGCTGTAGCAGGATTGCCGACAGCGGCGACAATGGTCTTGCGAGGCAAGCCAGTCTGGGCTGTCAGATTACGGATGACGATCGTCTTTGCCCGATTGCCGACCTGGTTGACGATGCGCGGCAACACCAATGGCGTTTCCCGGTTCACCTGTTCCAGAAGGCTGGCATAGTGCTCCAGGTGTCTGTCAGCCCATTTGATTGTGGTACCAGACATTTCGACACCTGCCGCAAAAACAAGATGAACCAACGAAAACAAAAACGCGCCGCTCGGGGGCTTCCCGTGCAGCGCGCAACATCCCCTATTGGGGTGCTTCTCATATGCCGCAAATAGCTGCGTTTTGTCAACGCGCGGCGCGACGGCGGGGCAAGCGGCTGGGGACAGACCAGTCCGTTGCAACGGACTGAACAGGCATATTTGCTTTTTCTTTCAAGCCCTCTATCGGCAATTCCGAAACTTTCGGTTCAATCCGGCTGGACGGCACCACGGCCCCATTATCCCCGAACACACGCGGTCGCTCTGATTCGATCCACGGTTCGCGCACCACTTCCGGCCCCGTCGCACGAAACGATTGCAGGACATTGTTGAGCGGCCCAACCAGATCCACCAGAGCCTGCCACCACACCCGATACTGCGCCCGATGGAAATCAACGTTTTCCCGCTGCTCACCAACAAAGCCGCGCTTAGGCGTCTTTTCGCCAGTGCGATTTACCGGATCGGACCACTCCCAGCGCAACCGCCCCCGATTGTCCTTGAGCTGCTGAACCGAACCATAGCCTTCCTCGACCCAATCAGGCCTTAGCCCCGCCCGGCCATATTGCACTATGAGCGTCCGCGCTTCGGCTGACAAACCGTCGACAGCGATCTTTACCAGCATTGCATCTTCATCAGACCAACGCTCGATATTCGGTGTCGCCACAACGCCGGAACCCCGGTCGATTATCGTGCCGTAGTCGGAATAATCCTCCCTCGGCTTGTCATTGACGTTGCGCTCCCAGCCAAGCCCCTGATCGCGCAGCGCCCAGGTGATCAGCCGCTCGATATCCATGTCTTTCCGCGCCAGAGCCCCACTCACCGCACCAATCCTCCAAAGCCGAAACAAACCATCACCCTGCCGAAACCTTTCCTTGCCCACCCAAGCCGACCGCATCGATCAACAGTGACAGCCCTGAACCGCGTCGCGCCATTTCAGCCGCTATGATCGGGCCGTAATCGACCGCGCTGGTTCTGGTGATCACCGCGACAAATGTCGCCTTGTCGTCGGGAAAGGTCGCATCAATCACTGCTCGAAGCTCGGCATTCAGCCGTGTCCTGGTAGCTTCCTGAGCCGCCTCGCTGATCGACTGATTAGCCTTGCCGCCCACGATCTGGCGCATCAGAGCAAATTCGCGCTGCTGCGGATCTTGCACAGGCTGGCGCCTTGCGCGCTGTGCCTTCGCAACCACTGAAGGTATATCTGGTTTGGTTCTCTGGTTTTGGCCGCCACTTTTGTCGGGGGTCAGCGACAGAAGTGGCGGACTTGCGGAGACCGTCGCAGCCAGTTCTTCGAGGCGGGGCCAGACCGGGAAATAGGCATTTGCATGCGCCCTGCCCGCATTCTGCGCCACCGTGAACAGACCTGCTTCTACCAAGCGCTTGATGCCCCGCTGCACTGTGCGAATATGCACACCGAGCTTGACCGCAATGCCCGTCGCGCCGGGGTCACAGCGCCCAGTATCGAGATTGAAATGCTCCAGCAATTGCGAACCGACAGCCAGCGTAGATTCAGGTAGACCGGAAGCCAGCAGCGCCTTCCGGCCAATCACTTTGGCCTTGTCCGGCACGGCATAGGCAACGGCACGCGGACGCGGCACGACAGCTATAGTGGCGGGATTAACAGGCGCGACAGACGAAGTACTGGCGACCTGTGCGACAGCGCCACCAATGGCCGCACACATGCGCTCGAAGGCCGCCAATAGGTGCGCGCCCTCATATCCGGCAATCATCAGTTCCTTGAGAACAGCGGAATAGTCAGTCATGGTGTTCCGCCTCAACTAGGAAGTCGGCATGGAATTCGTGAGACGCATCGCGTGGATTTGGCCCTACGTGTTGGCCGGCACATTTCTCACCATGGTCATTGTCGTCCAGGCCGGCATGAAACAGGGCATTTCGCCATTTGGCTCGCAGACCGGCTACTTCGAGGCCCTGATGAGCGTAGCCAGCCTGGCTGGTCTGCTCGTGGCGGGCGCAGGCGCGTTTGTCTCCTACCAGACCTCTCAGGAACAGCTGGCACAAATGAGAACCGCTGACCTCGCCGGGCGCTTCCAGAAAGGGGTTGAGCTGCTCGCTGAAACCAGCATGACAGCCCGTCTCGGCGGCATAGTCATTCTGCGCGATGTCGCCCGCGCCGAAGGGCAACAATATGCCCAGACTGTTCGAAGCCTGCTGATCGCCTATCTTGAGGATCAATGCAGGGAGCATAACTCCATTTGTGGCTCCTATGCGCATCCGCCCGGAAGCACTGAATATGCTCAAGTCAGCGAAAGCCAGATCACCCATTGGGAGCTGATACCATTCCCTAAAATTGAAGCCGCACAATCCGACATTGTCGAGGCTTTCAAGGTGATTGGAGACAGCACGATCGAAAGAGATGGCGGAACCATCGAAGTCCGTGGAGCTGTGTTTTTCAACGCGAAATTCCGCAATCTTGATATGACCGGCGTGCGCTTTACGGAGTGCTATTTCGCTGGCACGCTCTTCCGTGAATGCAACTTTCACAACGCCATGTTTCGCGGTGGCGTGCTTGGATTGGTCAATATGATCGACTGCGATTTGAGCCAAACCGTCATCCTGCCTGCGAGAAACAACGAGGACCGAAGCGCTGGCGGAACGCTGATTGCGCACGAGTGCGACCTGTCCTTTGGATACATCGACGTCGACGCGACAATCATCACGGAGAGCAACGTCACAGGGCACGTTTTCGGACACACTAATGTCAGGCTGAACCGCTGCTGGCGCATGGGCCGGAATATCACCCTCCACGGCGAGACAGTGCCAGATGCGCGCGCCATCGACGCAACGAACCTCACACCTAGACGTCGAACCGCTCGGGGAATGCCGGTCTACTAGTCTCGCACTTATCAGCGCGCGTATCATTCCGCCGCCACCATCAGCTCAGGCCGGACATTCAAGCCTGCTAGCAGCTCCACCATTTTCGGCGGCACGGAATTGCCGATCAGGTGACCGCATTCGGTCTTGGTCGGCGGGCGACGCTTTACGCGGCCCTTGGCGTCGGTGACTTCGATTTCGTGGCGCAAACTATCCGGATCGAAACCATGGGCGCGGGCACCCTCGCTCCAGTCCAGCATGCGCATCATGATGTCGGTGATCACCATGGTCTGGCCATCCACCTCCACGGTGACGACGCCATGACGCCCTTTGGCCGTTAGGGCGCGCAACGGATCGTCCAACCTCTGTCCTTCTGACCCACTCTGATAGTAAGCCTGCAAGAACGGCAGGATCAGCATTTCATGATTGCCATTGGCACTTTGCGTCGGCAGAGGGTCGTGGATATCCCTACCGGCCTGATTGGTGCCGTAGAGACTGCCCAGCGTCACCGCCGCAACACCCTGCTGTGCCGCCGTGGCCGTGATCGTCGACAGCGGTTCGGCAATGTCCCGGCCCGGGTTGACTCCACCAATCCGCCGCTCGTCATTATTATGCTGGGCAAGGAACGCAGCGACCAAAGCAGCATTGCCGCCACCAGCGTGAATTGCCCCAACTGGCTCGCGCAAATCACGGTCCCTATTCTTGCCGCCAGCCATCCCCCGCTCGCCATGGGCAAGGTCGACCATGGTGGCGGCGATGACCGCATGCCCCTGCCCGCCCGCCATCACCGTATTCAGCGGCTCGCGCGGGTCGAATCCAACAGCGTTCTCTGAGAATTTGGCCAGATGCACGGCAGCAATGCCAAGCGGCGCTGCACCACCGGGGCGCTTCTCGAAACTGTTCGCCGTATAGGTAGGTAAAGGCTCGCGCAGGTCAGAGCCGACAGCGCCGGTTCGGAATTTGGTGACATGCGGTGTCACCAGCATCATTTCGCCCCGGTTCGCCGTGGTCAGCGTCCGCAATGGCTCGGTGATCGGCGTCATGCGGTCGCCACCAGCATGCGTGATCGGCACAATGAACGGATCTTGCGCCTCAATCACATAGCGCATCACGCCCCGCGCGATCCTGCGCAGTGTGGCGTCGGCCAGCGGCTTCTTGCGCCCGAAGATCGACCTCATCGGCAGTGACCAGTCGATGATCGTATCCGCACCAACCCATGGCTTGAGTTTCAGCTTCTTCGCCTGCTTGCGGGGCGCATGCGTCCGCTCCGGCCACACGATCGCCGCGCCATCCCGCTTGGCGACGCCGAAATACCGCTTGCGGATGGTCGGCACGCCATAATCGGCGCAAACCAGCACCCTGCCCTCGAAACTGTAGCCGAGCGCAGCAACATGCTTGAGCCAGGCGCGCCAGATGCGCCCCTTATGGCGTGGATCGGGCACGAGTTGCTGATCCTGCACCCGCACCACTTCGCCCTTGGCCGCAACCGATCTATCGAGTTTCAAGACCCGGCCCGTCGCCTTGTCGCGTTTGGCGATCAGCGGTCCCCAGGTCTGAATTTCCTGAACATTTTCGAGCGTCACGACTTCTGGATGCGCCTGACCCATCCAGCGGACCACCACCCAGGCCAGCGAGCGGCGACGCTTGCTGACCGGCTTGGAACCCTTGGCGACCGAGAAATGGGTGCAGTCCGGCGAGGCATGCAGCACCCGCACGCCCCGCCCCTTCGTCGCTTCGCGCGGATCGACCTCGAACACATCACAGCGCATATGCCGCGTATGCGGATGCCGCTTTTCATGCACGGCAATGGCCAGCGGGTCATGATTGATGGCCAGATGCACGGAATAGCCCGCCGCCTCCAGACCGTCACAACCGCCGCCCATGCCAGCGAACAAAACGACGGTCATCCGATCATCGAGACCAAAGCTCGGCGCCGCCTTTTTGCCGACGCGACGGGAAGGCGTGAATTTGCCTAAAGCGTTCATTTGCCCGCCCCATACCAGTCGCGCCTCTGGCGAACGTTCTCACCGGCATCAATGCCGGCATAGGTGATGCGCCCGCCCACAGTGCGCGATGGACCGGGCTTGGCGAAATAGCTCCCCTTCGCCACCGGCATTTTGGGCTCGAACTTCCTTTTCGGATTCTGTGCGATCACAGCAACCTCCCCTGCCCAGCCGCGCGCGGATCAGCCAGCAAACCTTTCTCCTGTGCCAGCTTGTGCGGCACCGTGATCAGGAGGCGCGCCAGCGCCTTTTTTCGATTGCGGTTTGGCGGCGCGATCGAGCGCTCTGGTGCGATTTCGATTCCGGCCTTGGGCAGCCAGACTGTCGAATGGTCATCGTCGAGCGACACCAGCACAGCGCCTGGCGTTTCGGCATGCAGCAACAGGGACAGCGACAGTTTCAGAAGTGCGCTCAATTGACCACGCTCCCCTGCCTTTTGTTCCAAGCAGCCACGGCGAAACCCTCGCTGACATGGCCGGGATAATCGCCATGCACGGCGCCGCACGGACAGGACACAAGCCAGAATTCAGCCTGCTCCCAGCCCTCTTCCGCAGCAGCTTCCGGTGCGAAGACGGCGTGGCAGATTTCAGCCTCCCCGCCGCCGCAGAATGGACAGGGCGCGAGCGCTGACAAGGATGGCAGGCTCATGCTGCCACCTCATGATCCCAGAAGCCTTGTCGGCCCTTGGCCTCTATCGGCGCTTCCAGCCGCCGCACATTCTGCATGGGCCATGCGTAATTGGGCGCCACCTGACCCACATCACCCCGCCAGCCCCAGCGGCGAGATACGTCAAAGCCCTTTTCCGGAGTCCATAGCTCCGCCGTGCAGACAATGGCAGAGAGCGGCAAGATCTCCGGATGGCGCAAAATCTCGTCGAGCCAGACCTGCACACCGACATGCAGACAAACCTCCCAGGGCCGCTTGCGCACCTGTTCGATTATCGTCCTGATTTCCTCTGGCCGAACCTTGCGCGCAGCGGCATGAATGCCAATCCGCTGACCGACAATCGACGCCGGCGGCGCCCAGCCCCGAAACTCGAATGGCTTCATGCCAATGGCGATCAGGCTCGCATAAGGCTGCCAGACAGTGATGATTTTCATACGCCTGCTCCAGTTTCGAATCCGGTTGGGGACCAGCCTTCGCCAATCCGCTTGCGGACTTTCTGCTTTGTTTTTTCGAAAGCCTGTGCAGCTCGGCTCTCTGGGGCAGGCTCGGGGTCTTCGATCATCCCGAGCGCCGAGAGGTACAGCTCAAGCAAAGCCTCCTGCTCCATCCGCTCATTGGCATCCATCTTTCGAATGGAGACGATCTTACGTAGGATTTTGGTATCGAAGCCGTTCCCCTTGGCCTCGGCGTAGATTTCCTTGATATCTGCTGCAATGGAGGCCTTTTCTTCCTCCATGCGCTCGATGCGCTCGATAAAGGCGCGCAACTGATCCTGCGCAACGCTGTCTTCAACCGCCATTTCGGCCTCTCAGAATTTTTGAAATGTAAGCGGGCGTTACATGCGGACTGCTATTCCGCGCCCCATAATTGCCGGATGACCGCCCGCTGGGGCAGCTTGCTGTCGATGACGCGCATCGGATGCATCTCGGCAGCGGCAGCGAAACAGGACAGTGCGTTGCGCACCTGACGCTCGTCGCCAAACCACGCCTCGCGGCTACAAGTGGTGACGCCCAGCCCGTCTCCGCGCAGATAAAGCCCCTTGCCATCACCGATCCGATAGCGCGGCTGATGCTGCGCCTGCCATTCACTCATGCGGCGGGAGTTGGACGCAGGCTGCGGCTCGCCAACCGCGACCAGAGCTTTTGCCAGAGCAACACGCCCTCCGCCCTTTTTGCGGATCGATATGCGCATCGCCACGCCGCCCAGATAATTCTTGTCGGTGGACTTCACCGCCACGGACACACTCATGCCTGTTCTCCCTGTCTCCTGGCATTGACTTCGGCAATCTGGGCAGCCGACCGCGCGACATCGCGCGCCTTGCTGGAAAGACCCAGCCTGTGTGCCCAAGAGCGAATTGTGTTGATCGGCACGCCCAGCTCGTCGGCCAGCTCCTGGCCATTGTCGCCGTCGTAGCGGGCGCGCAGGATCGGCTCGGCTTCCGCCTTGGAAATGCGTATGGACTCGCTCGCTGCATGAACCTGCTCAGGCGCCTCCAACCCCCAGGCATCCCAGCCGGGACGACGCATCCGCGCATTCAGCTCGATCTTGGGCAGGCTGGGCCAATAGGCCTCGGCAATCTCATGCGCGAAGGGCGGTTTGGCAGAATGCTCACCGACGGCGTGAGCCAGCGCAGATTTGAACTGGTCGCCCATGGCTGGTGCAGGCACCTTTCCACGCGTACCCAGCAGCAGGATTTCATGCTGATTGCGGAACCAGTAACCGGTACCGACCCGATCCTTCATCCAGATCGCATGCGACTTGTAGGCAAAGCCCCAGGCCGCCATGACTTCCAAAGCCTGCGGCAGCATCGGCACCGTCGCCCAGAGCATCAAGGCGCAATCATCGGCAGCAATATCGGCGACGGGCCGCGACTTGATTACCGGCAGCGGCGAGGTCGGATAATGATTGTCCGCCGCCCGGTCCATCCCGGTTTCGGCGCTATAGGTCTCAAATCGCCATTCCGGATCGGCAAGAATGACACCGAAGCGCTTTTGCGGCAGCGCGGCGATTTTCTCGGCCAGCTCTGCCTCGCGCTCCTGTCTCCGCTCTTTCTTCTCTGCCTGCGCGACCTGCCGATGATCTTTGACAGCCCGCCGGAATTCCCGCGGATTGTTCTCGCGCAGAATCCGCAACTGCTCGGTTACCGGCAGGCTGGCAATATCCGCCGCCGCCGACACCGCCACTTCGCCAGCGCGCACCTTTTCAACCAGCTCCGGCGCGCCCTCATCCCGCACCTTGGCGGCAGAGCGCACCGAGCGTTCCGACACATGCAGCATTTCCGCTGCCTGCGGCTGGCTGGGATAAACCGGCAAATTTGCCGGTTTGTTTTCGCAATTGGCGCGGCGCCCCTGCCCCAGCCTGGCGATATCAGCCGCCAGCATCGCCCTTTGGCCCTCGCTCAAATGGCGACGATGCAGGTTCTTGCTCAGCACCCAGGCCAGCGGGTCGCCGTCCTGCGCCGGTACGAAGCGTCGGAAATGGCTGGCCCAGAGATCATCACCATCAGGCGGCAGACCTTCTGCCACCACACCGGCAGCGACAGCCGCCTTATAGCGGTTGCGCCCATCGAGGATTTCCCCGCCGAGAATAACAATCCGCTCGCGCAGCCCATTGGCCGCGATGTCGGCGCGCAGCGCCTCGGCATCAGCCGGGCTGAGCATGGGAAACAGATCGGCAAAGGCATGGGCCGGAATGCTCATCAGAACACCAGCCTTTCCGGCGGCAGCGGGTAAAGTGGATCGGGCTTGTCGTCGAGCTCGTCACAACGCGCTTCGGCAGCATCGAGCGCCCGGCGCAACTCGGCGAAATGGCTGCGATGCACCGGCAGATAGCCAAGCACGCCCTCGGTGGTGAGCATGGCGACATGGTCGCCATTACCGCCACGATGCAGGTCGACCACCAGCCGCGCATGCGCAGCCTGTTCGCGCACCTTTGGCGACATTGCCCCGCCATGAATCGAGAAGCGTCCGGCCCGGGCCATCACTCGGCCTCCACGGCTTCGGCGCGGACTTGCATCTTGAGCCTGACCAGCTTGGCAATGGCCTCGTCGACCTCGCGCTCGAAACCCGGCAATTCGCAATGGGTGATCCGGTCGTCATCCATCATGTCGCCGAGACGCGAAAACACATCGGCGCATTCTTTCATCGCCTTGCCGGTCAGCTTGCCCAGGCTGGCGCCGTTCAGCGCCACCTCGGGCAGCCTGAACAGCACAAAGCCGAGCAGCGCCGCCGCAGCTTTCAGAATGCGGCCATTGCCATTGAAGGCATCGATTTCGACCGCGACATCTAACGGAATATGCCGGTCATCGAGGGCGGCATTGGCATAGTCGGAAAAGGCAGCGGCGCGGCGAATACGCCCGGAAACATTGGCGCAGTTCTCCTGCCCACCCGCTTCCACCACGGCCAGCTTGACCACGCCCTTGAGTTCGGTGCGAAAAAGCGGGTTCATGGCGACCCTCGCAGAATGACCACGAGAAACAGCATCGCAGCGACAAGGAGTGAAAGCGCATGAACGACGATGAAGACGGCTACGGTCCCGACGACGGCGCCTTGGAGATTGGTCACAGCATTGGCGACAATCTTGTCACCCGAGCAATATTGGCTGCGCTTGTCGCTAGACTGGCCGCCGAGCGGGCGGATGGACCGGCATTTATTGAGGCAATCCACATGGACGCCGACCGCAGCCTGCGGCGCGTTGTTAGCACCGACCCCTTGCTGGCCAGACGCACCATGTTGACGCTGGAAAACTTTATCGACGCCGCCGAGGTGGGGTTTGAGACGTTGACGGGACTCCCGCCGGGCGCGGGTCATGGCAGGGCTTTCTCCGGTATCGAGGAGTAGCGGGCGGGATAACTTTCTTTGAGCTATGGCCACCGCGGCTTGGCTAAAGCACTCACAGTCGAAAAGTTTTCTGCACTTGGGACAGACGCTCATGCCGCCACCTCATGAGTCAAAGCAGCAGGCAGTTGACGCATGATCGGCGCTGCGGCGCATGCAACGATGCGTCCATGAGAAAGATCATTATTCCCGTCTCCCCCGAAATGCGCACGGCGCTCACCCAACTGGACAGCGCCCGCAAAAAGCTCCGGAGCGCGCAAGAGGCGCATCAACCGACAGGCGGCCCCGGAGAGTTGGAGGACAGTCAGAGGCCCCCGGCGCAGGGCGGACAGGACAAAAAATCCCCACGCCGGGGCGAGAAGGCGCTGACAACCGGCATCGCGGCGGGAACGCGCGATGTTGAGGGCTTGGGGGACAAGTCCGGTGTCAGCGCCTTCACGTCCAGGCGCAAGCAGAAGGATCGATAGGAAATGGCAAGACGCGCCCTTACCTCTCGATACATAATCAGCAGTCGGCAACACTGCCGCCGCTTGGGGGAATTTACCAATGGAAATCGGCTCGATACCGATAGACATCGATTTTGGCTGGCTGGCCGCAACACTGTGGCCGGTCTTCGTAGCCCTACCCGGCTTCATCGCCTTTGCATGGCAATTAAAAGATCGCCGCGAGGCAGCAAAAGAACGGCTGCCGTTCATTGCTTTCAAATGGAAAGATCGGCCGCCACCGGACAATCCATGGCAGGGTGTGATGCTCTGGTTCCGCAACGACGGCACCACGCCGTTCGAAGTCACGAAGCTGGAAGTGTTGAGCCCGCGCGGGGTGGAATTGCTCATTCCGGGTCACTCCCCCACAGGCGCGGAAACTGTCGCACCGAGACGCGGATCAACACTCACGGTGAAATGGACCATTCCCCCCAACGTGCTAAGGGGGCCGGGAGGCATGCTGCTTTCGACGCAAACGCTGCTGTTTGTCGGATCGACGCGGCGCAAAATGTCAGCCGTCCAGCTTTCCGTTCGACTGACATTGTCCGAGATGTCGGCCAACCGCCGCAAAAGCAGAATGATCGTGATCAGCGAGCCACAAGACATCAATGTCGTGAGGCCATTCAACGCGACCAGCCAGAAAGCGTGAAATTCGCTCATGCCGACACCTCGGATTTCACGAAGTCATTGGCCGACAAGATAGGCAGGACAACGCACAACTGTCGGATAAGGCTGAGCGAAGGGTCTTGAGACCAAGTCTCAATTCGAGAAATCGTTGATTTAGAAACACTTACCTGCTCAGCAAGGGCATCAATACTTAGATTTGCGGCTGTGCGTGCAGTGCGAAGCGGATGTTCCATGAGGCATTTTGTTGCACCAAACGCAACGTTGCGTCAAGCGCAACCTTGCGTTGCGCGCTAACGCCAAGAGATAGAGTGGGGGTTATCGTGTTGCGCATGGCGAAACTCACAACCATCCATAGCAACAAGACCCCGCAGCGCTATCACTTCATCGTAGAGTGGGCAGAAAAGCGGGGCCTCTCCCAGGCCGACATAGTCCGCGAGCTGGGCGCTGATAAATCAGTCGTTTCGCGGTGGTTCTCAGGCTCATTGCCGTCAGAAAAATATCTCGAACCTCTCGCTGGACTGTTCGCTACTCAGGTAAGCGGGCTTTTTCGACATCCCGACGATGACTGGATGATGCGTTTCTTGCGTGAGCGCACCAGTGAAGAACTCGATCGCATCAAAGCCACTTTAGAGGCAGCCTTCCCTCGCAGAAGCGGCACCGACGACTAACTTGTTGCGTCATGCGCAACAATACACTTGACGTAAGTTGCGCTAAACGCAACCATGCTATCCAGTTTAACCACTGGAGGGCATTATGCTCATGCAGTCTTTCGCCACCCGCCGATCTGGCAATGTGGCCGACCGTCTCGAAATCCTCGCCGCCGATCTGATTGACCTCAATGCCGAAGGCGATGCACGCCGCCCGCGCCTTCTCGAATTAGGCTGGCAGGCCGCCTTTCTCGACGAACACGAAACCGCCGCGCGCCAGCAGGCCAATACGCACTTCGTCCGCGACATCGCCGATGACCCGACCACGTCCCTCGCTGCGCAGCAGGATGACATGGTTGCGATCATCCAGAGCCTGTTCCCGTCCACGCAATTCGTCGTGGCAGAGCTTCTGGCGCGCAATTTCCCCAAGAGCCTGATCGACCTCTATCTCCGCAAAGCTAAAGCCCGCGCCGCTTTGAGCTTCATCCATCAGGGAGTCCACTGATGGCCGAGATAGACATCCCCACCCGCCGTCCGGGCAGCCGCACAAAGACACGCAGCCGGTCGGGCGCACATCACCCCTGCCCGCATTGCGGCAAGAAGGTCCGCACCGAAAAGGCCGTGGCGCAGCACATTGCCGATCTCCATCCGGAGAAAAGCTGATGAGCCCCGTACTCGAAATTGGCCTCTCGCTCGTCTGGTTCGCCCTCATGGTCATCTGGGCCACATGGCTGCGCGCCGACACCCCCATGCCGCTCTGGAGCTTCTGATGACGCGCACCCCAACAGTTGCCACCCTCACCGGCGTGGTGGACCTGATCAATCCCGATCCCGCCACCATCACCCCCGAAGCCATTGCCCATCATCTGGGCCAGCAGAACCGCTATGCCGGTGCATTGGAGCTACCGCTATCGGTAGCCCAGCACTCTATCTTGCAGCTCGAAATCTTCCGCCGCCTCTACCCCACCATGCCGGGCATCTACGCCCTGCTGGATGACGCGCATGAATATGTGTGGGGCGATATCATCCGACCGGCGCAGGAAGCCTATGAGCAGTTCTTCCCCGGCTTTCGTCGTGTTCGGCAAAACCTCAATCACCGCATGGACCAGGCCATCCGCGCCCGCTTCGCCCTGCCCAGTCCATCAATCGAGGTCTGCGCCGCCCTCAAAGACAGCGACAACATCGCCTTCGCCACCGAATGGCGCTGCCTGATGCCAAAAGCCGCCGGGCCGTGCCCGATCAGCACAGCGCCCATGCGCACCATCATGCTCAAGCCCCTCACTTGGGTAGCCGCCGCCGATCTGTTCCGCGAAGCGTTGACCCGCGAACTGGCTTTGTTCGAGCAGGACGGCCTCGTCACAGCGGCGGGATTTTGAGGATGGACAAGCTGCGGAACAAAATAAACTGCGCCGTCACTCCATCGTGCACTGGGCATAGCCAGTCGATGGCGTCAATGTGCATCTCCTTCGCCCCACCCTGTATCGCCACCCACATCTCTATAGAGGGTGATTATTTGGTTCACGGGAAACCAGCAAGCAACCACACATCCATAAGTACTGACCTCAAGGCGTCGTTTATTGGTGATTACATCCTCATATTCCATAGTGATAACCACAATGATTGCGTATTCTGGTATTTCCCTCACAGACATCTCATTATCTGCAAAGCCGTCGATATATGCTCTGGCTGGCCTTTTCGCCTGGAAAGGAATGTCAGAGCGGGATTTTCTCGATGTGCCGACATGATATCTGTGTGCAGTGCGATCAGCGGATGCGAAAACATCCACCTTGAACGCGACGTTCCTTGCCGGTGTCTGACCACTGTTAGACACTTGATATTCGACGAACACCCCGCCGCTTGCATCAAACCATACTTTGGCAAAATCCACGAGAAGGTAAGCGCGGGCGGCACTCTGAGCCATCAGGATGGTCTTTTCAGCGGCGTCAGCGCTCCGCTTGGCTTCCTGAAGCGTCCTGGCAATGAGGTAGAGGCCCAATCCTCCTACCAATGCAGAAACAACCGTAATTATGACCATCCACCAAGCCGCATCACTCATACTTCGCTGAGCAATAAGGTCGAGGAACTCAAGAGAGGCCGGACCGATAATCGGCGGGTGTTCCGCACGCGGTATTCCTACAAGTGCGGTAGACAGCATCAAACCCGCAACAAGACCGATGCCAAGTGCGATCCAAAACCAGCCGGCCGCGTTAGCCAGCTTGCGAATGCGTCGCCATTTCATTTTAAGCCCCACGAATCCCCTCGTCAGAGTAAGGCGTGGCACCACCACCGTCGTCAACAGTTGGTGCGTTCGTGCAAAAGCGCTGCCGGAGGTTACAAATGACTGAGCTGCGCGCCCGCGACCAGCGTATTCCGCCGCGCGGCCTCAACCGCGAGCAGGCCTCCGCCTATATTGGCATCAGTCCGGGCACCTTCGACAAGCTGGTCATGGCTGGCGCCATGCCTCCGCCTCGCATGCTGGAAAGCCGTAAGGTCTGGGACATTCACGAACTGGATCGCGCCTTCGACGATCTGCCACATGAAGGCGCTTCCCTGATGACGCACGATGGGGCATCGTCGGCGATCAATGATTGGAATTGATCATGGAGCCGTGCGTGAAGGTCGAAATGCGCATCAAGGGGCTGGTGTTTGATCCGGACCGCCATGGCAACCCGCGCTATTATCTGCGCCGAAAAGGCCAGAAGAAAATCCGCATCCACTCCCTGCCCGGCACCGACGCCTTTCGGGAGGAAGTGCGCTGCGCAGAGCTGGGCATCCCATTCAGCGGCACAGCCACCGAACCACCGGCCAAGCGCAGCCCCGCTGCCCGACAAGCCTCACTGAAATGGCTTTGCCTTGAATTCCTGAAGAGAAATCGCGCCACCTGGAGCGCGGGCTATGCCTCCCGCATGGATACCATTCTCAATGAGATCTGTAGCGGCACGGGACTGTCAAAAAGCGGCAGTCCCAATGGCGACCTAGCCTATGCGGGCATGCAGCTGAAGCATGTTGCGCAGCTACGCGATGAAAAGCTGGAGGCGCCGACAATGGCCAACAGGCGCGTCAAAAACCTTAGCGCCATGTTCAACTGGGCCATTGGCGCGGGGCTGGCGCAATTCAACCCTGCGGACAAATGCTCCAAGTTAAAAGTGTCTGGTGACGGCTTTCACACCTGGACCGTCAGTGAAATCAACCAATTTCTGGAACGGCACCCCGCTGGCACAAAAGCAAATATCGCGCTGCACCTGTTCCTGTTCACCGGCTTGCGACGCGGTGATGTCCGCATACTCAATCGCCGCCATGTCTATGAAGCGAACGGCGAGAGACGCATCCGCCTTACGCCACGCAAAACCAGCAAGTCATCGGCTGTCGTGGTGGACATCCCCCTGTTGCCCGCCCTGGCCAGCGTTATCGACGCCCTCCCCAAGACACAGCTGACATTCCTCGAAACACAGCTCGGCAAGCCTTATTCTGATGCCGGGCTTGGTAATGCCATGCGGGACTGGTGCGACCAGGCCGAATTACCCCAATGCTCGGCCCACGGCCTGCGTAAAGCCGGAGCGGTTATCGCTGCGGAAGGCGGCGCGACAAACGAACAGCTCAAGGCCATCTTCGGATGGACAACAGACCATCAAGCCGCCCACTACACACGCAGCGCCTCGCGTAAGAAACTAGCCACGGAGGGCGCGAAGCTTCTCACGCTGGAAGCAAAGGCTGGCAACTCTGCTTAAAAACTAGCGCGAAATCTGCTCAAGATTAGCACCAGAACTCATGTCCGTCCGGCCAGCGCCTGGCCAAGCCTTCTTCGATCAGGATGTCGCCGACATCCCTGCCGCCAATCCGGATCGTGGCCAGCGTTCGTCCGTACCGGTCGGTGCCCGCTAAATCGACAGTGAAGGCATTCGAGTTCAAGAGCTGCAGCAAACGGCCGCTGGCACGATGGGCAAGCGCCACCTCTGCCTGGCCGCCGCATATGTCGTTGTAGGGTTCGGGCGTGTCGTAGCTCTGGAGGCGCAGGTTCTGGCCGTCGAGCCAGATCGTATCGCCATCGACGATGCAGGTGTGACGATCCCGCCCGCACATACTAAAGGCTGCCCTGCGCTCTACAGCACCCGGTGCAGCTGATGTCAAAGCGGCGATCTCACCCCCGCCCGGCAGGTATTGATCGACCACAACCCATCCAAGAACGCCAACGGCGATCAACGCAACGGCTGAAAGCACAGGCGTCCCGATATCAATACGCGGCCTATGCGGCTTGAGGTTCTGACGCGGTCTGCGAGGATCGAAACGGACAACTGACATGTAAGCAGTCTAGTTTTCTTCGATTAGAGAAAAGTTCACGAGCCTCGACGGATCCAAAGCACCACGGCGAAGCATTGCCATATTCTCATATCTGATTGTTGATCCATATCGCTCCGGTGATAAACAGTGGTCGAAGGAAGATTTGGGAGGGCGTTCGTATGAGATTCTTTCTCGTACTGATCTGTGTCATATTTGGTTTATCGTCGACCGTAGTGTCGGGCAATGATGATCAAGCGGTGAAGATTGCTGATCTGGAAAGTCGTCTAACTGCGCTGCGCTCGATTCTTTCAGATCGAGACAAAGAAATTTTTGAGCTCAGGCTTGAAGTCCAGTCGGCAGATTCGCGGCTCGCAAATGCTACGCCCGCGAGTGGAGTGTCTGCCGAAAAGCTTGCGGATGCCGAACGTCGGCTAAATGCGGTACGGTCCATCCTCGCGGATCGAGACAAAGAAATTTTCAGTCTACGGCATTCCTTGGGGGTGGCCTCCGATAGAAATGCCTCTCTCGCCCGGAAACTGAGTATTCTGGAGTCAAATTCGGTTTCTACTGACGAGCACACTGTTGCCGTCGAACGAGCCAACGAACTGGAGCGGCAGATCGCGGCATTGAATGCCACGCTTGCGACCGAGCGGTCAGATCTTGACACCGCTCAACTGCAGCGCGACGCGCTTCAAGATGTCGAAGCCGAAAATGTCGAACTACGCCGTCAGCTGGCCGCCGCTAACACGACTATTGCCAACATCCAGGAAGGCGCCGCTGTAAACGAGCGCGTCGTCGAGCTTCAGCGACAGCTTTCGGCCGCAAATGAATCTGTTGCGGACAACCTCGCCAAGATTCAATCACTAGAGATAGATCTTGAGGCTTCGGAGGAGGTTTTGTCAGCGAACTCCAAATTGGAAATAGACGTGTCTGATCTTTCGGACAAGCTGAGCGCGGCTAACAAGTCATTGGCCGATCTTCGGGATGAGATACGCTCCAGTTACACCCCAAATGATGTGGCGAACGAGATTTCACGCCAGCTTGCATCTGCAAACGAAGCGCTCGCCGATACCCAAGAGAGAATTGCGACCAGCTATGTTCCCCTGGATCAGTTCACGGCATCTCAGGATCAAATTAGCGCACTAAATAAAACAAATGCGGATTTACAGTCGAAAATCACAAACGATTATGTGCCCAAAGGGGAGCACTTTGCGACTACCAACTTGCTCAACCGCCAGATAGCCGCGCTAAACCAATCTGTTCTCGAAGTGCAAGAACGCAATGAAGTTCAGAAGCGGCGGATGATCGAGGCAGAAGCTCTATTCGTCAATTTCAGAGACGATTGCAGAAGCTCTCCTGCCTGCGCCACCGAAATGCAGCTGGATTAGATCCAACCTTTGAAGCCCCGCTTTGATAGATCAAACCGGGGCTTCGCTACAAATCGCCGGCCAGTCCCCCCATGGTCGCTCGCAAGCAACAGCAGCGCTGCCGTACAGCCAAGGTCGTGTATCTCTTGGCCAAAACGCGAGGAAGGAACTAGCCACCCCGCGCGAAGAGCTGCAAAATTTGGCAATCAAGGTGGGACACTCTTCCTAAAAACCCAACAAAATCAATTGCCCGATTTTGCCCCACTTTTCGCCTAAGCCACTGAATAATATGCGCTACTCGACTTCAGTCGGGATCACCAATTTCTCAAATTCTATACCGGCAGCGTCTGTGCGGTCAGCGGGCCTTTTTGGGCGATTTTGGCGCGGGCTAGTGCGAAGCCATGGCGGGCGGCTTCGAGTGGGGTGCTGGGATTTTTGCAGAAATGCCAGAGGAACGCGCCGCAGAAGGTGTCGCCTGCGCCGGTGGAATCGAGCACATTTGTCGGCAGGGGCACGTCTGGCAGGCGCTGGGACGAGACGGGATCGCCTGCCCTGCCCTGGTGGATGGCCACGGCGCAATGATTGCGCGCGACGATCAGCCAGTTCGGCTGGTGGAGGCGGGCGCCGAGCGTGGCGATGACGGCAGGATCGTTGCCGCCGAAATGGGCGAGTTCTTCGTTGTTTAGGTGAAGGATATCGGTCTGGGCGAGAAGGCGGTCCAGCCCTTCTCCGCCGGGTATGATCCAGGCCGCGCCGGGATCGAGCGAGACCATCAGATCGGGATTGATCTTTCTGGCAGCCACAAGCAGATCGGCGGTGAGGCCGGGAGAAGCCGGATCGAGAAACGAGGTGATGTGGATCAGCTCGCAGGCGGCAAGGCTCTGCGCGAGCGCGCCGCTTTCATCACGCAGATAGGCGGCAATGCCCGCATTGGCGCCGGTGGCGGTCAAGAGGGTGCGGCCCGCGCTTTCGACCATGGCGAGGCAGGTGGCGGGCGGATATGGGCTTTGCAGGACTGCGGTACTGGCGACGCCCCATTCGGAAAGGGCGAGCAGATGCGGCGCACTGGGACCGATCTGCCCGGCTATTCCAAAAATGCCGAGATCAAGGTCTTTGCCAGATACGTTCAGCAAGGCGGCGACGCGTGCCGCGTTGAAAGCCGAACCGCCCAGATAATCGGCGGCGCCGAAAGCGGAGAGAAGACGGGCGCCATTCGCGGCCACGGCATCGGAAACCGGCGTTTCGATCAATGCGGGCGCGTTGATATCGAGCTGTTTCAGCACGATATCACCAGCGATATCCGCGACGAGATCGCGGTTCATGGCACCAAGAAAGGCAAGTCTTTTCATGGCGCAGTGGTAGCGGGAGGCGCGTTGGGCGGCAAGTGGAGCCGATGCCAAATCACAGACTTAGCCACCCTCTCACCTTATGAGGAAGAGAGGGCGGGCGGCGCGTGCCCAGCGTTTTAAAGGCCGTATTTTTCTAGCGTGGCGTAATATTCGTCGCGCAGTTCTTCCATGTCGCGGCCGGAGGACCATGATGCGTCGATCGCGGCTTTGACCTCTTCCGGAACGTCTTTCCAGCGCTCTTCCCAGACTTCGCTATCCTGTGTCCAATAGCCGACCAGTTCATAGCGTTCGACCGGGAGCTTCAATTCCTGCCGGACATATTTGCGAATGGCGCGCACGACTTTCTGCTCGCCTGCGACCCAGACATAGCCGGGTGACGGCGAGATCGGCATGGCCTTGATCACGTCGGCCATACGGCTGGGCGCAACGCCATTGCCGCTACGATGCAGCCAAGTCACCGTAGCAAATTCGTGGTGCGGGAGAGGCTGCTCGTGATCGGGCGCGGCGACCTCGATGAACACCCGCGACTGCACGTGCTTTGGGGTTTGTTCGAGAATACGGGCTAGAGCCGGAAGGCCGGTGGAATCGGCAACCAGCACCTGCCAGACAATGTCCTCGGGCGGCGTATAGAGACCACGCGGGCGATTGACGGTGATGACGTCGCCTGCCTCAGCCTGCTGTGCCCATTCGCTGGCCAGACCGCCCTCATGCACGACGAAATCGATATCGATCTCACCCTCATCGGCGCGTTGCTGGCGCACGGTATAGGTGGAGCAATGGATGACATCCTGCCCATCGGGATAGGTCCAGCGGCCATCTTCGGTGATCACCGGCAGATGCAGCTTGCCGGTGCCCTTATCGGGGAAGAACAGGCGCAGATACTCATCTGGAATGCCGGTGCCAGGGAAGTCGGCCAAGCCATCACCACCGAAAGTGAGGCGCACCATTCCGGGCGTCAGGCTCTGGCGGGCGAGAACCCGGGCCTCGAAAAACATGTTGCTCATGCGATTTCCTTTGGACTGGCCAGACCGCCGAACTGGGCATTGTGCAGGTGGGCATAGGCCCCCTTGCGCGCCAGAAGCTCGGCATGCGCGCCCTGCTCCACAATGCCGGTTTCGTCGACGACAACGATGCGGTCGGCGTGCTGAATGGTGGCAAGACGGTGGGCAATAACGAGCGTGGTGCGGCCACGCGACAGTTCGGTCAGCGATTGCTGGATGGCGAGTTCGGTGGCGGTGTCGAGCGCAGAGGTTGCTTCGTCCAGCACCAGAATGGGCGGGTTCCTGAGGAAGATACGCGCAATAGCGACGCGCTGTTTCTGCCCGCCCGAGAGTTTTACGCCACGCTCGCCGACCATGGTATCGAGACCGTTCGGCAAGCGATCGATGACATTTTGCAGGCGAGCCTGACGGGCAGCCTCCAGAATTTCGTCCTCGCTGGCGCCAAGTCGGCCATAGGCGATATTTTCGCGTAGGGTGCCGCCGAACAGGAACACATCCTGCTGCACGATGCCGATCTGGCTGCGCAGGCTGGACTGGGTCATGTCACGAATATCGATACCGTCGATGGAGATGGAGCCGGAATCGATCTCGTAAAAGCGTGGCAGAAGCGCGCAAAGCGTAGTCTTGCCCGCGCCGGACGGGCCGACGATTGCCACGGTTTCACCGGCACGCACGCTCAGATTGAGCCCATCGAGAATCTTGCGACCGTTCTCATAGGCGAAGCTGATATTGCTGAACTCGATATCGCCGCGCAGATTGGAAACCACCTGGGCACCGGGTTTGTCGGCAATATCGGGAGCGGTATCGATGAGATTGGTGAAGCGCTTAAAGCCAGCGATGCCCTTGGGATAGCTTTCGAGAACGCCCGTAATCTTGTCGATGGGGCGCATGAAAACGTCGACCAGAAGCAGGAAGCTCACAAAGCCGCCATAGCTCATTTCACCGCCGACAACGAGCCAGGCACCAGCCAGCATCACCAGCAATTGCACGACGCGCGTGCTGAGATAGGTGATGGTGATGCTCGCGGTCATGATCGCATAGGCCTTGAGCTTGGTGGTGCGATAGGCCTGATTATTGCCCTCGAACAGGCTGGATTCGTGGTGTTCGTTGGCGAACGCCTTGACCACGCGAATGCCGCCGATGGAATCCTCGACGCGGGTGTTGAACTCACCGACGCGGCCGAACAATTCCTGCCAGTTCAGGGTCATCCGCGAACCATAGCGGCTCACCAGCCAGGTCATGACGGGCACGATGATAATGGTGATGCTCGCCAGCTTCCAATTGGTGGTGAACATCAGGATGAAGGCACCGAAAAAGGTCATGACGGCAATGAACATGTCCTCGGGGCCGTGATGAGCCACTTCGCCGACATCTTCGAGATCCTTGGTCACATGGGTGATCAAGTGACCGGTCTTGTGGTTGTCGAAGAAGCGGAAGCTGAGTTTTTGCAGGTGATCAAAAACCTGCCGGCGCATATCGGTCTCGATGGAGACGCCGAGGACGTGGCCAAAATAGTTCACCACAGCGTGCAGAACCGAGTTGATCACGTAAATCGCGAGCAACACGAAACCGGCAAGAATGATGATGTTGAATTCGGCCTGAGGCAGCAGGCTATCGATGAAATAGGCGACAGCCAGCGGGAAGGCGAGTTCCAGCAGGCCAGCGACCACAGCGCTGCCAAAATCGAGGGCGAACAGGCTCTTATAGGGGGCGTAATATGAGAAAAATCGTCTTAACATGATAACTTGACTAATCGGGTCTTGTTATCCCAATGCCCGATCGGCCTGCTAATCACAAGCCCCAATTTTACCTATCCCGCCCAGTGTTGCCGTTTCGCGGCAGCGAAAGATGTTTGCGGAAGAGACAATTGTGGCAGGCTGACCCAAAACGGCCCATTTCTCACGATTTTGTGTCAATCAGAGGCGCGTTGCAACACCAAGTCATGCAGGGCGTCACGATCACGAAAACGGCAATGTGAGATGGCGTTAACGTCAGAGAAGATGCCGACTGATAAACGAGCGGCAAACAGAGTTTCCGCCCGGAAGGAATAAAATGACAATCCGCACCATTCTGATGATTGCCGCCATGGGTTCGGCGCTTGTTGTGGCCGGCTGCTCCGCCTTTGGCGGCGCGGGAGGCTCGGCATCGCCCGGCGCGCTGGCCCCTGCCCTTTCGGCACGCATGGATCAGCCCAATGCCACGCTCGACAGCGTGCAGGCCATCAACCTGGTCAATGCCTATCGCGCCACGCGCAATCTGCCGCCGCTGACAGCCGATGCGGGCCTGAACGGCACGGCGCAGGCACTGGCAAGCCAATATGCCCAGACCAATAATGCCCCCAGCAAGCCGCAGGCTTTGGTGCAGATGAAGCTGTCCGCTGGCTATTCGACCTTTGCGGAAACATTCTCTGGCTGGCGCAACAACGCCGCCGATGCCGTGGGGCTGACCGCGCAGGCCAGCAAGGCCGGCGTGGCCGTAGCGTTCAATCCGTCGTCCGCCTATGGCACATATTGGGTGCTCGTGATTGGCAATTGAGCCGGAAACGATCGACGCCAGGGGGCTGAAATGCCCTCTGCCCGTGCTGAAAATGGAAAAGCGGCTATCCCAAGCGCCCGCCGGAGCGGCACTGGTCGTTCTGGCGACCGATGCCATGGCGAAGGTCGATATTCCGCTCTATTGCCGACAGCACGATCATAGCTACACGCTCGAAGAATCCGATGGCGTGCTGCGTTTTACGGTAACGAAGAAGGCCTGAGCTAAAGATCGGCAGGACGCGGCAATGGCAGGGGAATATTGCGCCCGCCAATATTGGTGATGCCCGGCCGCAGCACATCATCGATATTGGCGCTTTCCAGCACAGCAGGAGCAGGCGCCGAATAAAGCGGAACATGGGCCGGACGCGGACGCGGCAGGGCGATATTGTTGCGCACGCGACCGAGGTCGACGGCAGTGTATTCACGCACCGCTACAAGGTCGGTCAGATAGCTCGGCTGATCCTTGAGGCCCATCGGAAAAGCAGCTTCCTGCGCCTTTACATAGGCAGCGGATTCCTTGCCGCAGATGTTCTGCCGCATATCGGTGGGCGCGCCGCCCGAATTGGCCATGGTCAGCACCGTCTGGCCGGTGGGACTGACGCGGCCATTGAGGGCATTAAGGAAAAGTTCAGCAGCACGTTCATTGCGCTCGCGCCCGGACGAGCCGCCCAGAACCACGGCCAGCAATTGCCGCCCGCCGCGATCAACCGTAGCGACAATATTGAGGCCGGACGCGCAGACATAGCCCGTTTTCATGCCTGTGGTGCCAACAAAGCCTTCGAGAAGACCATTATTGGATTCCATGCGTGCCTTGCCCAGGTTCACCACGCCCGTGGAAAACATGGGCATATATTGAGGGAAGCTCTGCTCGATATAGAGCGAAAGCAAAGCCAGATCGCGCGCGGTGGTAACCTGTGCCGGATCGTGCAGGCCATGCGAATTGACGTAATGGCTGCCAGTCATACCCATGCGGCGGGCAACGTCATTCATCTTGAGGACGAAGTTTTCTTCGGTGCCACCCACGGTTTCGGCAATGGCGACAGCCATGTCGTTCGCCGATTTCACGATGAGAATATAGAGCGCATCCTTGAGCGAGACCGAGCTGTCGATTGCCAGCCCTGATTTGCTGGGCGCCTGATTGAACGCCTTACGGGAAATGGTAACAGGCGTATCCAGCGTCACGTTGCCAGCCGCCAATTCCTCGAACACCACATAGGCGGTCATCAGCTTGGTCAGCGAGGCCGGATGCCACGGCTTGCCAGCGTCCTGCGCATAAAGAACCTGCAAATTTGCGCGGTCGACCAGCAGAAGTGGCGTTGCCCAGGCGGGCATCAGGCTAGCGACAACCAGAATTAAAGACAGGACAAGGCGGCGGGCAAAAAACAAACCGAAAGACTCCGTTCATCGGCGAACGGCGCATCTCTTAACAGCGGCTTAAGGCAAGCTCAAGGAAGCCCCAGGCACCTGACAGTCATGTGAAGCTGGTTCCGCCAAGGTACTGACACGCGCTGTCATTGCCGGGGCGGAGGTTTGGCGGAACCGAAGGAGTTCTTCATATGACGCGGATCGTCACCATTCTCACCCCCGGTTTTGCCGACTGGGAAATTGCGCTGCTCAATGCCGGGGCGCGCGAATTTTATCGCATCGAAACGGAGTTCGCTACATTGGGCGGCGAGGCGGTGACATCGCTTGGCGGCATGCGGGTGATGCCCAATACGGCCGTGGAAGCGATCGAGGTGTCAGCCGTGGATGCCGTTCTGGTCAATGGCGGCACAATCTGGCAGACGCCCGCCGCGCCGGATCTTGGTCCCCTGCTCCGCCAGGCACGCGATGCCGGAAAAGTCGTTGGCGGCATTTGCGATGGCGTCATTGCGCTGGCGCGTGCCGGAGTGCTGGATGACCGGCGCCACACCGCCAATGGCCCCGAAAGCCTGCCAGACACAGGCTATGCCGGTGGCGCGCACTTCATAAACTCACCGCGCGCCGTGCTTGATCGCAGGATCGTGACGGCGCCGGGTACCGCACCGGTCAGCTTCATGAGCGCAGTGCTGGAGGCATTGGGATTGCGCGACGGAAACCTTGATTTCTACGTCGGTCTCTACGCTGCAGAGCATCAGGCGGCGTGACGCAGGGAGATATGTGAACGAGGCGGGGCTGCCCAGCACTAGTCACAAGAAGTAACTGTGTCTATATTTGTGCCTGAGTAACCACCAAAGGAGCTATAGCCATGTCCCTGACAGATACCTCGCAAGTTGCGAACTGCTCGGCCATGTCGGATGTGCTCAACCGCATCGGTGACAAGTGGAGCGTGATGGTGGTGGGCATGCTTGGCCGCAATGGCACGCTGCGCTTCAACGAGCTCAAGCGCATGATCAACGGCGTGTCGCAGCGCATGTTGACTCTGACCCTGCGCAATCTGGAGCGCGATGGCCTCGTCACGCGCACCATCTATCCAGAGGTGCCGCCGCGCGTGGAATATAGCCTGACCGCTCTGGGCAAAACCTTGCAGGAGCCCATCGCAGCGCTTTGGGATTGGTCGGCGGAGAACCACCACACGATTATCGAAGCGCGGGCCATTTATGATTCCCGCATGGATGCGGTTGCTGCCGACGAACACCGCAAGATTGCCTATGCCCGCGGATAAAAGCTGACGCCGGGGAGGCTCAGCTTTCGCTGCGCGCCATATTGGCGAAGCGGTTTGCCTCGTTTGACGTGCTGGACAAAACGGCCTGCCGCGCTTCGTCGCGCTGCCGGTCCGGCAGGTTCAGCGCGTTGACCAGAGCCCGATATTCCTGCCGGGCGCTCATATGGGACATGGACGGCACGCCGCCCAACAGATCCTCACTCAGCGGATCGAACACGGTCATGCCGGCGGCAAAGAGCGAGCGGAAGATGACGCGTTCGGCAATGCCATCGGCCACGCGACAGCCCAGCCGCATGGCAATGCGTTCCAGCATGGTCTGCACCTGACGCATATTGCGCGAGGACAGCATTGAAATGCGGTTGCGCACCAGAACCCAGTCGATATTGCGGCCATCGATGGACAGGCGCTCGGAGCGCGCCCGCTGCACCAATCGCGCATAATGACTGAGATCGCGCGGCTCACCGGTGGTCGGATCGACCTGCGCCATGACGCTGAGATCGATCAGGCTGTCATTGACCGGCGTCACCAGCGTATCGGCGAGCGAATGGGCGAGACGGCTGAGATTGGTGTCGAAACCGGGCGTATCGATGATGATGAAATCGGCACTGCTCTCCACCTCGCCAATGGCCTGGCGGAACAGATCGAATTCGATGCGGTGATTTTCTTTCACCGAATCCCCGCGCGCCAGCGGCAGGTGGAAATGAGTGCTGTGGGGAATGCTCAGGCCGTGGCTACGCGCCCAGTCCCGGCGATTGCGGACATAGTGGGTAAAGGTCTGCTGACGGCTGTCGACGTCGATCGTTGCGACCTTATGCCCTTGATAGAGCAAGAAAATAGACAAATGGAAGGCGGTGGTCGATTTGCCCGAACCGCCCTTCTCATTGCCCACAACGATGACATGCGCACCTTGCCGCAAGTCGATTCCCCAAATCAGTTGAGCGGATTTTGTGGGTTCAGGCCCTGCGGCACAAGGGAAATCGTCTTGGGGCGGGCGGAAAGCCAGTAAAGCGGGCAAATGCGTCAACTGGATGAATTTGCCATGCATGAAACGCATGTAGCACCTGATCAAACCGGCATGGCGCGGGGCGGCAAATCGGTTCATGGTCCGCCTCGTGCTTCCAAATAAACAGGGGGTTTTGCCCATGTTCATCCGTGCCGTCTGGCGCCTGAAGCGCCTTGTCGACATCAAGCAGACCTTGCGTGAAATGGACGTCCCAGCCACGCGAGACGCCGACATTCTGGGTATTTCCGGCCCAGACTTTTCCAAGATGACCCGCTCGCTCTTCGATCGCTGACATCTTCATCTTTCGCTAACCAAGTCTCGTGGCCGCCGGACCGCCCTCCGGCGGCCACATGCCTGCCGCAAGCCTGAATGCCCAATGAACGGGCAAAGGCGGTGCCCTGCACAAAATGCATAGCTTCTTTGACCAATCTCCATCTGCTCAATTTGGAAGAAGTGACCTATCTTCCAAATCGTAAGCAAAGGAGACTTCAAATGGACATTCGCAAGACTTTCAAGAAATGGGCCGCATACCAGCAGACAGTGCGTGAGCTTGCCGCTCTCGACAATCGTCAGCTCAATGACCTGGGCATCGCACGCACCGACATCAGCCGTGTTGCTCGTGATCATGCAAACACGCTCTAAGCCTGACTGCATTTCTACTTCAAACCGAACGCTCGCTTCTCACTGAGACGCGGGCGTTTTGTTTTTTGACTTTCTCGCCCCTATTCTTGTCGATTTTCGCATGCAGGGCGTATTCGTCAGCAGACTGTTAGCGTTGAGCGCTGCCCAAGAGTGATTGCGCGCAAGTCTGCCGCTTGGTATCTCGCAGGCATGTCAAACGAACTCATTCATATTATCGGGGGCGGTCTCGCCGGCTCCGAAGCCGCGTGGCAGGCCGCAGAAGCTGGCGCCAAGGTCGTCCTGCATGAAATGCGCGGCGTCAAAGGAACCGACGCGCACCACACCGACGATTTTGCCGAGCTGGTCTGCTCCAATTCGTTCCGCTCCGACGATGCCGAGCAGAATGCGGTGGGTCTGCTGCATGAAGAAATGCGGCGCTGCAATTCGCTGATCATGCGCGCGGCCGACCAGCACAAATTGCCCGCAGGCGGCGCGCTGGCTGTCGATCGCAACGGCTTTTCGGCGGCGGTGACCGAGGCGATTTCCAACCATCCCAATATCACGGTCGTACGCGAGGAAATCGCGGGCTGGCCGCCGGGTGACTGGAAGCATGTCATTATCGCCACCGGTCCGCTGACCTCCCCCGCTTTGGCCGAGGCCGTGCTGGAGAAGACAGGCGAGGATTCGCTGGCCTTTTTCGACGCCATCGCGCCGATCATTCATTATGACAGCATCAATCACGACATTGCCTGGAAGCAATCTCGCTATGACAAGGCGGGACCGGGCGGCACCGGCGCCGACTATCTCAACCTGCCGATGGACCGCGACCAATATTACGCGTTCGTCGAGGCGCTAAAGACCGCGCCGCTGCACGAGTTCAAGGATTGGGAAAAAGTCCCCTATTTCGACGGTTGCCTGCCTATCGAAGTGATGGCCGAGCGCGGCGCCGAAACATTGCGGCATGGACCGATGAAGCCGGTGGGGCTGACCAATCCACGCAATCCGACGGTAAAACCCTATGCCATCGTCCAGCTTCGGCAGGACAATGCGCTGGGCACGCTCTGGAACATGGTCGGTTTCCAGACCAAGATGCGCTACGGCATTCAGGCAGAAATCTTCCGCATGATCCCAGGGCTGGAGAATGCGCAGTTTGCGCGTTTGGGCGGATTGCATCGCAACACTTTCATCAATTCGCCCAAGGTGTTGTCTGCTGATCTTAAACTGAAGGTTGATCCACGCATTCGATTTGCAGGTCAGGTGACCGGCGTTGAAGGTTATGTGGAAAGCGCGGCTTGCGGTTTGATCACCGGGCGGCTGACGGCAGCGGAGGCGCTTGGCGGCTCGATGGGCGTACCGCCCTTGACCACGGCACTGGGCGCACTGATCGGGCATATCACCGGCGGGCATATGGAAGCGGAAAGCTATAGCGGCGCGCGCAGCTTCCAGCCGATGAACGTCAATTTCGGCCTCTTCCCCGAAGTCACGATCACCAAGCCCGAAGGGGTTACGCGCTGGCGCGGCCCGGAAAAGACCATTGCCAAGCGCAAGGCGATCACCAGCCGGGCGCTGGAAGACCTCAAGGCCTGGGCATGAATCCTTCGGCACTGGCGGCATTTCTGCATGGCCATATCCCGCTTTCAAAGGCGATGGATGTATCGGTCGTCAGCGCCAGTGCCGAACAAGTGCTGCTGCAAGCGCCGCTTGATCCCAATATCAATGTGCATGGCACCATGTTCGGCGGCAGCGTTTCGACGCTGGGGCTGCTGGCTGCATGGTCCGTTCTGCATTTGCGGCTGGAGGCCGAGGGGATCAGCAACCAATTGGTGATCCACAAGACCGGCGTGGAATATTTGCTGCCGGTCAAAGGCCCGGTGCTGGCGCAGGCGCGGCTGGATGGGGCCGACTGGGAGAGTTTCCGGCATATGCTGGATCGGCGTGGCAAGGCGCGGTTGAGCGTGGTGGCGGAGTTGCTGTTTGATGGGGCTGTCGCGGCGCGGCTGACGGGGGAGTTTGTGGCGATGGTGGAGCGCTGAGGTAACTGTTCTGACCACGCAGCAACATGGGCGCGAGGGTTTTCCACCCACCGGGTGTCATCTCGGCGCAGGCCGGGATCCATCTCCACATCTCAAGATAGGCCCCGGCCTGCGCCGGGGTGACGTCGGAGCGTATGGAGCGCTTAGCGGCTTAGGACCATTAGCCCTTACCGGTTCCGCCACGCCCACCATGTCAGCCGGGCAATCTTGCGCCAGTCGGGTTCGTCTGTTGGCGGCGTGAACGCACCGGTGGCGTGCTGTTTCCAGTCTGAAAGCTGCTTTTCGAGCAGGGCGATGGCGGCGAAGGCGGGGCGCAGGTTTGACGGCACGGCGCGAATGGCCTCGCGGGCTTTTTGCAGGTGGTCTTCGGCCAGTTCGGCTATCTGGCTTAGGGCGGATTGCAGGCCTTCGCTGTCCTGACCGCGAAAAAGTTCGGTTTCGCGGATGCCATTGGCTTCAAGGATCGACCAGGGCAGCATGATGCGGCCTTGCGACGAGACGAAGCCGAAGGCGCGGAGATGACCGATCATCGCCTGAGCAACACCGAGGTGACCGGCGGCGTCCCCCTGCTCTACCGGCTCGCCCTTGTTGAGGACCATGGCTCCGAGTTGGAACAGGGTTGAGGCGGTTTCCCCCGCATAGCCTTCAAAGGTTTCCAGATCAGGCATGGGATCGTCATAAAGATCGAAACGGCGCGCACCGACAAGGCGTTGCAGCGTGCCAATGGGCAGGCCATAGCGCGCGATGGTATCGAGCAGCGCATCGGCCAGCGGGTTCTGGCGCACTTCGCCATGGCCCTCGCCGGTCAGCGCGTCGTTCCACCATTGCAGACGGATTTCGCCTGGCTGCGGGCCGGAGACGCGTTCACGGATGGCGGCAATATCGGCGTTGAAGGCGAGAATGGCGGTGACATGCGGGCGCGCTTCGGCAGGCAGGACAAGCGTGGCCAGATACCGGTCGCGGTCGTGTTCGCGTAGGGATTGGGCAGCGAAGTCGTGGCTATTGGGCATGGAGATAACCCATTTTTTGGAACGGCCCCACCAAGATCATTGCCAGGGCGGCGGCATCGTGCGCTAAAGCCCCCCTCCCCAGCCCTCCCCGCAAGGGGGAGGGTGTCCGGCTGGTGACTGGCGTTGGACCGTGCCCCAAACACGATGCCGCTCCTCCACCCTTGCGGGGGAGCGGCAGGCACTGCGCACCAATAGACCGGTTCGCCATTCTATCGCGCCTTTTCGACAGCGATCAGTGCTGCGGCGACGGCGCGATCTTCGGCCAGCAGCACATTATAGGTGCGGATGGCGCCACCGGTCTGGGTGGGTTCGATGATGACATTGCGTGCCCGGAAGGCGGCGCGGATGGCGGGATCGATGATGGTGATATTGGGACCAAGACCGATCAGCAGGACATCGATGCTTTCCGCCTGATCGAGCACGAGCTGAAGACTTTGCAGGGTGAGTTCGGAAACGGAAGCGACCGGCCAGGCGCTCATGCCGCTTGGCAGGCACAGGAGCGAGCCGCGATGGGACATATCGGCAAAGCGGAAGCCACCATTGCCATAGGCGTCGATACCAACCTGTTGCGGGAACTGGCGGAAGGGCTGGACTTGATCAGGATCGACCTGCATTTGGCTTCACCTCGTAAGCACACTCTCACCGCTCGTCACCCTCGGGCTTGACCCGAGGGCTCTGTGTTCGCGGTTGCTCTTGCAAGAGCTCTCGGGTCAAGCCCGAGAGTGACGAGCAGTGGGGGACCTGGCAGCAAGCCCCTCAGATGAACGGCATATCGCTCTAGACCGAAGCGCCGTCAGCGGACTTTTTCTTCTTTTCGGCTTCGGCCTTTTCGTCCTCTTCGGACTTCTGTTTGAGGCCGAAATTGATGAGGATCGGGCCGTTGATGATGACCGAGGAATACATGCCGACCAGCGAGCCGAAGGTCATGGCGATGGTGAAGCTGCGCAGAGCCTCGCCGCCGAACAGGACCAGAGGCACAAGAGCCAGAAGCACCGTGAACTGGGTCAAGGAGGTGCGCACAATGGTCTGGTTGATCGACAGGTCGATCAATTCGGGCAGCGGCATCTTGCGGTACTTGACCAGATTTTCACGCACACGGTCAGACACGACAACGGTTTCGTTGAGCGACAGACCCACCAGGGTCAGCACCGCCGCGATGGAGGACAGATTAAACTCCAGCCCGGTCAGCGAGAACAGCCCGATGGTCATGATGATATCGTGGCTGGTGGTGGTGACGGCCGCCATGGCGAATTGCCATTCGAAGCGGAACCAGATGTAGAGCAGGATACAGAACAGCGCGATGATGACGGCGATGGTGCCGGTCCATGCCAGCTCGCCCGACACGGTGCCGCTAACGGCCTCGACGCGGCGCACTTCGTAATTTTCGCCGGCAAGGGCTTCCTGCACCTGTTGCACGGCGATCTGGTCGGCAGACTGGCCACCCTCCTGCGCCTGCACGCGGACCAGAACGTCCTGCGGGGTACCAAAGCCCTGAACCTGAATTTCGCCCAGATCGAGACCGGTGAGCAATTCGCGGACCTGACCGACATCGGCCGGGCCACCGACATGCTGCACCTCGATCGCGGTGCCGCCGACAAAGTCGATGCCGAGATTGAAGCCCTTGGTGAAGGCGGAGCCGATGGAGACCAGCGACATGATGATCGAGAGCGCGATGACATAGCGCGAGATCTTCATGAACGGGATCTTGGTGCCATCAGGAATGAAGCGGAAATGCTGAATCTTCAGCGTCTTCGGGCGCGTGCGCTTGTACCAGAGGTTCACCTGATAGGAGGTGACCGTGTAGGAGGTGAAGAGCGAGGTCAGAATGCCGAGGCCGAGCGTGACGGCAAAGCCCTGGATGGGGCCGGAACCCATGAAATAGAGCACGACGGCAGCAACGAGCTGGGTCAGGTGCGAGTCGATAATGGTGCCCCATGCCCGCTCGAAGCCGGCATTGATGGCCTGCAGGGGCGATTTGCCCGCACGTTGTTCTTCACGCATGCGCTCGTAGATCAGCACGTTGGCGTCCACGGCCATGCCGATGGTCAGCACGATACCGGCAATGCCGGGCAGCGTCAGCGTGGCGCCGAGCGTCGAGAGCGCGGCGAAAATCAGCACGACGTTGAGGATCAGCGAAACGTTGGCGAACACGCCCCACACGCCATAGGCGATGATCATAAAGGAGACGACGAGCACCGAGGCGACGACACCGGCGGTGAGACCGGCCTGAATGGAGTCGGCACCAAGGCTGGCGTCCACGGTGCGTTCTTCGATCACGTCGAGGCTGGCCGGCAGCGCACCGGCGCGGAGCAGCACGGCGAGGTCATTGGCCGAGGCAGTGGTGAAGGAGCCGCTGATCTGGCCCGAACCGCCGGTGATCGGCTGCTGGATGACGGGCGCGGTGATGACGGTGTTGTCGAGGACGATGGCAAAGCGCTGATTGACGTTGCGCGAAGTCAGCTCGCCAAAGGTGATGGCGCCGCGCGTGTCGAACTTGAAGCTGACGACAGGAATACCGCGCTGCTGGTCATAGGCGGGCTGCGCATCGACGAGGGATTCGCCGCCAATGGCGACATCTTCGTAGAGCAGTTCGCGGCCGCCATCCTGGCTGGGCAGGATCATGGTGCCGATGGGCAGGCCCTGCGCTTCGGCCTGATCGGCGGTCATGCCGGGATAGACCATGTGGAAGGTGAGGCGCGCGGTCTGGGAAATGATGTTCTTGAGGCGCTCGCTATCGCCAAAGCCGGGCACCTGCACCATGACGCGGGTATCGCCCTGGCGCTGAATGGTGGGCTCGGTCGTGCCCAGTTCGTCGATACGGCTGCGAATGACTTCCATCGACTGCGCCACCAGCGAGCTCATGCGCTGGTTGATGCCTTCGGGGGTGAGCGTGATGGTGAGGCGGCCATCGGCGGTTTCGCCGAAGCTCAGCTCATCGACACCGACGCCGGAGAACATGAAGTCGGAAAGGGTGTTCTGAAGGCCGCGAATGGCGGTTTCGGCCTGCGTCTTCTGGGTCGGATCGGTCAGCTCGATATTGAGCGTATTGCGGGCGACATCGGTGGTGATGATGTTGCCAATGCCGTTCTGCGTGGCCAGCACGTTGCGGGCGTCGCGGCGCACATCGCTGAGGCGCTGGGTGACAATGCCTTCGCGGTTGACCTCAAGCAGCAGGTGCGAGCCGCCCTGCAGATCGAGACCGAGAACCAGACCGGGCTGCGGCAGCCATCCGGGAAGCGATTCCTGAATGGATTTGGGCAGGAAATTGGGAGCTGCAAGCAGAATACCCGCGATTGCGACAAACAGAATGACGAATACGCGGAACGGCGACTGGTTCATAAAAGACGTCCTGAAAAGCATCAAGGCCGGAGCGGTGAGGCCCCGGCCAGTTCATTTCCCGCTCAGGCGGGCTTGTTGTCGTTAACAGGCTCGGACTTGGAGCGCACATCGGCAACCATGCCGCGCACGAGCTTGACCTTGACGCCCTGAGCGATTTCGACTTCGAGGTCTTCGCCTTCAACGGCCTTGGTGACCTTGCCGACGATGCCACCGGTGGTGACAACGGTATCGCCGCGACGGATGGCGGAGAGCATGGCCTGCTGGGCCTTGAGGCGCTTCTGCTGCGGACGGAAGATCAGCAGCCAGAAAATCAGCACCAGAAGGGCGATCGGCATGAGCTGAATGAAAATGTCAGCCATGCCACCAGGGGCTCCAACCGCGTCCTGAGCATAGGCGGGCGTTACAAACATCAAGCGATCTCCTAAGTGTTTTTCTTTTGCGTTTCTGGTGGAATGGGGCGGCCCGGCGCCGACATTAGAGGCGCTGGACGCTAATGGGCTTGCCTGCACTTGCGCCCCGGCCAAAATCGCGCGGACTATACATTTGGGTATCCATGATTGCAAAGCCAATCCGGGTGCGGCAATCGCTACCGAATACGTGAAGGACGAGACGGGTGAAGACCAAGGACTATCTGGGCAGGATCGCCGAGGCGCTGGAGACAATCGCGCAATCGCTCAACCCCGAAGCGCAGCCACGCAATTTCGCGCTGGGCCCCGAGAATGCCTATCACTGGCAGGGAGAAAGCGGCACTTTAATGGCGGTGCCCAAGGTCAGCCGCGTGCCACTGGCCATGCTGAAAGGCATCGATCATGTGCGCGACCTGTTGCTGACCAATAGCGAACAGTTCGCGCGCGGTCATGGCGCCAACAATGCCCTGCTCTGGGGCGCGCGGGGCATGGGCAAGTCTTCGCTGGTCAAGGCAATTCACGCCGATATCGAATCGCGCGACGGGTTCAAGCGGCTGGTGCTGATCGAAATCGCACGGGAAGATCTCGAAACCCTGCCCCGCCTGATGCGCGCCATCGCCGGCCAGGATGCACGGTTCATCATCTTCTGCGATGACCTGAGCTTCGATAGCGGGGAGACCAGCTACAAATCGCTCAAGACAATTCTGGATGGCGGGCTCGAAGGCCGACCGGACAATGTGCTGTTTTACGCCACCTCGAACCGCCGCCACCTGATGCCGCGCGACATGATCGAGAACGAGCGCTCGACGGCGATCAATCCCGGTGAGGCGGTGGAAGAAAAAGTGTCCCTGTCCGACCGGTTCGGCCTGTGGCTTGGGTTCCACAATTCGGACCAGGACAATTACCTCGCCATGGTTTCGGGCTATGCCGACTATTACGGGCTCAGCATTGACGCGGAGACATTGCGGGCGCGTGCCATCGAATGGTCCGCGACGCGTGGCGCACGATCGGGGCGCGTGGCGATCCAGTTGGTGCGCACATTGGCGGGCGAAGAGGGCAAGGCGGTTTAGGGGCGTACGTCCCACCCACCGCTCGTCACCACCCGGTTTATCCGGGTGGTCCATCTACAACACGGAGAGATGGATTGCCGGGACAAGCCCGGCAATGACGGTGGTTGGGCTCTCGGGGGTCGAAAGGTTGCGGCGTGAAGAGCCCTCGGGTCGGGGCCCGAGGGTGACGATCTGTGGGCCGGATGAAAACAAAAAGGCCGGAGCACCACGCCCGGCCTTTTCGATTCTGGAGGCTGTTCGATTTAGCTGGCGAGCAGCGGAACCGGATCGACCGGGGTTGCGCCCTTGCGCAGCTCGAAGTGCAGCTGTGGCTTGGAGACGGAGCCGGTCTGGCCGACGGAGCCGATGGAGTCGCCGCGATTGACCACGGCACCCTTATCGACGCTCATGTTCTTGAGGTGAGCATAGGCCGACACATAGCCGTTGGGATGGCGGATCAGGATCAGATTGCCGTAACCCTCGACGCCCGAGCCAACATAGATGACCGTGCCGTTTTCAGCGGCTTTGACGGGCGAGCCTTCGGGCACGTCGATATTGATGCCGGTGCCGCGCGAGGCTGCGAAATCGGTGATGACGCGGCCAGAGGCTGGCCAGCGGAACTTGTCACTGCCCGACATGGCCGGTTCAGCAGCGGCCGCAGGCGAAATTGATGCGGTCTGCACGGGCGCAGGCGTTGCAGCAACCGGCGCAGGTGCCGGTGTGGTCGCAGCAAGATTGGTCTGTGCCGGAGCCGTGGTGACGGGCGCGGCCAGATTGGTCGGGCGCGTTGCGGGCAAAACGGTGCCGGTGGGAGTGATGCTCGCAACCTGCGTCGTCGGCGCAGCAGTGTTGAGGTCGCCGCGACCCGGAATGGTGATCTTCTGACCGACGACGATCTTGTCAGGCGAGGACAGGCCGTTGGCCAGCACGATGGCCTGAACGGTCACGTCGTAGCGGCGGGCGATGGTGTGAAGCGACTCGCCATTGGCGATCGTGTGGGCGTAGCCGTTGGTATTGGCGGCGGCCTGAACCGGGACATTGGAATTGACCGGCAGGGCGGTATTGGCGGGTGCGCCCATTGCAACGGCCGGAGGTGTGGCCGGAAGCGGGGCAAGGGTCTGCTGAGCGGGCATGGCTTGGGTGGCTCCCATGGAAGGCGACGAGTTCAGTGGCGGAAGGGACTGGGTCTGGACGACAGGAGCGACAGCCCCCGTAGAGATCGGCGAGGTCATGCCGTTCGACTGGGCAAAGCCATTGCCAACCGGCGCGGGCGGCAGCGTATTGCCGCTCCAGCCACCACCACCGCCGACGGTCGCAGGCGGCAGATATTGCGTTGCCGCAACCTGCATCGACTGCGGCGCACCAAGCGAAGCCGGCATGGGCTGATTAAAGGAGGGAGCGCCCGACTGGGCCACTGAACCGGTAACAGTGGAGTCACCGAAAGAGCGACTGCCGAGGCTGTTACAGCCGGACAAAGCGACCGCAGCCACGATCATTCCGGCAATGGCGACCGTCTTTCTCGGTCGCGGAGAGACGCGAATACTCATCGGCTTACTCTTACGCAGGTACTCAACAACTGATTGTGAGACTAGGCCGGTAAGGTAAAGACGAGTTTAAAGCCGATGCGATTTGAGTGAATTCGTATCGGGGTGATTCAGGGATGGGTAAGGTTAAGAAGCGGCGGCTTACATGCCACCCACACCGGCCCACCCCTCTCCCCTTGCGGGAGAGGGACAGATTTTTCTGCGTTCAGCAGAAAATCAGGGTGAGGGGTTCTCTCCGCGAACGCGGTGCCAGACATAGATCACAGACCCCTCATCCGCCCTTCGGGCACCTTCTCCCGCAAGGGGAGAAGGGAAGCCGGTGTAAGTGGAAACTTCGTGCCATTCGCGCAAGGTCGCCGAACGAATTATGACCTACCGCCCCTTCAGGCAGATATTGCCCAGACGCTCCAGGGCGCCGCGGTGCGTCTGTTGCAGGGCGAAGGGGGTGACCGTGATGGAATTGCCGGTGCGCAGGACTTCGTAATCGGCCTTGGGATCGAGCGGCAGCGGCGTTTCGGGGATGGCCATGAAGAATTCGCCCTCGATGTCGCTGGGATAATAGCGAATGGGCGAGCGCGAAAAGCGCTGATGGGGAACAGCGGAAAGGCCGGTGACTTCCGTGGTGCCGCAATAGGGGAAGTTGACGTTGTAGAAGACGTCATCATTGCCGTGCGCGACCAGAATGGCCTGCACGACCTCTGCGCCGAAGCGGGCCGCATTGGACCAGTCGGGCGTGCGGCTGACGTCGTAATTCATCGACTGGCTCATGGCGATGCCGATGGCGCCCTGCAAAACGCCTTCGCGCGCGCCAGCCGCCGTGCCGGAGCAATTGACGATATCGCCAAGATTTTGCCCGGCATTGACGCCGGAGAGGACGAGATCGGCCGGCCTGTCGCCCAGAATATGGGTCATGGCCGCAACCACACAATCGGCCGGAGAGCCGCCCTTTACCGAAAAACGGCGCGGGCCATGCTCGGCATAGGAGAGTTCTCGGCCAAAGCTAAAGCGGTGCCCTGCCCCGGATTGATTGCCATCCGGGGCGACGATCCACACATCATCCGAGAGGGCTTTGGCGATATCGGCCATAATGGCCAGGCCCGGCGCATCCACGCCATCATCATTGGTGAGCAGGATGCGCAGGGACATGTCAGCGACCGCCAATGGACGTTAGGCCACCCATGTAAGGCTGGAGCGCTGCAGGGATCAGCACCGAGCCATCTTCCTGCTGGTAGTTTTCCAACACGGCGATAAGGCAGCGACCAACAGCCGTGCCGGAGCCGTTAAGCGTGTGCACATAGCGTGGCGGCTGCTTTTCGCCAGCGGGGCGATAACGGGCTTCCATGCGGCGGGCCTGGAAATCGCCGCAGACCGAGACAGAGGAAATTTCGCGGTAGGTGTCCTGCCCCGGAAGCCAGACCTCGATGTCATAGGTCTTGCGCGCGCCAAAGCCCATGTCGCCGGTACAAAGAGTCATGACGCGATAATGGAGACCCAGGCGCTGAAGCACTGTTTCGGCGGCGCTGAGCATGCGCTCATGTTCGTTGACTGCTTCCTCAGGCGTGGTGATGGACACCAATTCCACCTTGTTGAACTGGTGCTGGCGCAGCATGCCGCGCGTATCACGGCCAGCGGATCCGGCCTCGGAGCGGAAGCACGGGGTCAGCGCGGTAAAGCGCAGCGGCAGCTCTTCTTCGGACAGGATGGATTCGCGGACCATATTGGTCAGCGGGACCTCGGCTGTTGGGATAAGGGCCAAGCGTTTCGCCAGCTTTAGCTCATCCTGATCAAATGTTTGCCAGTAATCCTCAATCAAGAAAATATCGGCAGCATTCTTCGCCACTGCATCAACGATTTCACGCACTCGGTCGGGGCTAATAGGCTGACCTACATCGCCTAAGGTCATCCTGCCAACTCGCTGAAGCGCCTTGGCCATTCCTTCTACGAAATGCTCACTCCGAGGATCGGTAAAAAACAGGTCTGCCTCAAATTTGGGAAGCTGACCCGTGCCGAACAGCGCTTCGTCACGCACCAGAACCGGCGGCTGGACTTCGGTATAGCCAAATTCTGTCGTGTGTAGATCGAGCATGAACTGGCCCAAGGCTCGTTCGAGGCGCGCGATCTGACCCTTGAGCACGACGAAGCGGCTGCCCGACAGCTTGGCGGCGGTTTCAAAATCCATGTCCCTTGCCGCGACGCCAATGTCGAAATGCTCTTTCGGCGCGAAGGTAAAGCTCGGCTTGAGTGGACGCGCTTTTGCGGCGGTTTCGGGTGAACCATTCGGACCGAAATATTCGACATTCTCGCTTTCATCGTCGCCGACAGGCACATCGTCAAAAGCCATATTGGGGATGGACGACAGCGCGTCGCGCAATTCCTTCTCGACGGCGCGCTCTTCGGCTTCGCCTGTCGGAATGATTTCCTTGAGGCGCGCAACTTCGGCCATCAGCTCGGCGGCCTTGGCTTCGTCCTTCTGGGCCTTGGCCTGACCGATCTGCTTGGACAAAGCATTGCGCTTTTCCTGGCTTTCATTCAGCCGGGCGATGATCTGGCGGCGGCGCTCGTCGATGGCGATGAGATCGGAAGCGCGGACGGACACGTTCTTGCGCTGCGACATGGCGTTGTCGAAGGCGTCAGGATTGTCTCTGATCCACTTGATATCGAACATCATTGCTACGGGCCGCGCCCGCCTCTGGTTGAAATAAAATCAGCCGCCCTGCCAGCCTCTGGCAAAGCGGCTGGAAAAGACGGAAACGGTCTATCAGGATTCGGCGGATGCTGCTTCTTCGGCCAGTTTTTTGGCGCGACGGCGCTCCACCATCCGAACGGATAGTATGGCGAGTTCGTAGAGGCCGTACATCGGCAAGGCAAGACCGATCTGCGAGATCGGATCGGGCGGCGTGATGAAAGCGGCCACGGCGAGAATGCCAACAATGGCGTAGCGACGCCCCTTCTTGAGCTGCTCGACATTGACCAGATCAATCTGTGCCAGCAGCGTCAGGATCACCGGAAGCTGGAAACAAACGCCGAAAGCCAGGATCAGCGTCATGGCAAGCGCCAGATATTCGGAGACTTTTGCCAGAAGCTTGATTTCTTCGGTCTGCATGCCGGCGAAGAAGCCGAGCGCCATGGGCAGAACCACGAAATAGACCATGGCCGCGCCCAGCAGGAAGAAAACCGGGGTGGCGAACAGATAAGGCACCAGCGCCTTGCGCTCATGCTTGTAAAGGCCGGGCGCGACGAAGCGATAAATCTGCGTGGCGAGATAGGGAAAGCCCAGGAAAACCGCGCCGAAAAAGGCGAGATTGAGCTGGGTGAAGAAGAATTCCTGTGGCGCGGTGTAAATCAGCTCCATATCGCCCGGATTGGGATAGAGCGAGCGATAGGGATTGAGCAGGATATCGAAAATCTGCCCCGCGAAGATGAAGCAGACGACCATCAGCAGCACGATGGCAATGGCGCTGTGAATGAGCCGCTTGCGCAGCTCGATCAGGTGCTCCATCAGCGGCGCTTCGCTACCGGCCAGTTCGTCCTGCGGCTCGGCGCTTTTGCTCTTGTCTTCGATCTGCTTGGTGTCGGCCATGGCTTAGCTCTTTTCGGCCGTTTCGGCAGGTTTCTTGCGCGGCGCGCGAGGCTTTTTCGCCGCGACAGGCTTGGCATCGGCAGGTGCAGGCTCGGTTGCAACTGCGGCTTTGGCGCGCGGCTTGGGCGCAGGCGCAACCGGCTTTTCGGTTTTTGCAGGCGCTTTGGCGGCAGGCTTGGCAGCGGTCTTGGGGCGAGCGGCCTTTACCGGCTCGGCTGGCTTTTCGGCAGCGACCACTTTCGGCTTGGCTGCTTTCTTTACCGCAGGCTTGGCCGCGGGCTTTGCGGCCTGCGGCTTGAAGCCGTAATCGCTTGCCAGTTCGGTGCTGGTCTTGGCCGGGGTCATTCCGGCCTTTTCCTTGATCGCGTCGGCGACACTTTCGACCTTGGGATCGGTGGGTTTCAGCGCACCGGTTGGCGACTGCTGCCCATCCTTGCCAATGGCGTTGAATTCCTTGCGGATTTCATCGGCGGTCTTTTTCAACGGATCGGTGATGGAATTGCGCAGATTGCGCACTTCATCAAGGCCGGTGGTCTTGTTGATCTCGCGCTGGAACTCGCGCCCCATGCGCTGAATCTGGCCCACAATCTTGCCGACACGTGCCATGACGACAGGCAAGTCCTTGGGACCGATGACAATCAGCGCAACGACGCCGATCACCAGCATCTCTGTCCAGCCTATGCCGAGCATCGCAATAGTCTCCGCGGGGCAGACACACTGCCCTTATCTAGTCAGGTCGGATCGGCAGGAACGCGGATCAGGCGTCCTTGCTCTTGTCCACTTCGCGGGCTTCGACTTCGGCGCTGGTCTGAATGCGTTCAGCCGGCTTGTCGTCGTCCTTCATGCCCTTCTGGAAGGCTTTGATGCCGGAGGCGACTTCGCCCATCATGCCGGAAATCTTCCCGCGACCGAAGAGCAGGATAACAACGACGGCGACAACGAGAATGCCCCAAATAGACGGCGCGTGCATGATAGTCTCCCAATAAGTCCAGATACGCTTTACGCGCTAAAGATAGACCGAGAAATAGGTTTAATCGCGCCTAAACACAAGAACGTGTTCCAGATTGAGGACGAGGAAAACATCCTGTCCTGGACTTAGCGCAAAGTTGGAGGGCTGGCGAATGCCAAGCGGGGCGTCGAGCCCTTCGACCTTGACCTCAAACAGATCAAGCCCGATGGCTTCGCGGCGAGACACGATCCGGCCCGGCGTGCCGGGCCCTTCCGCCCGAATTTGCGCCCCTCCCACCGGCCTGATGGCAACAGTGACCGGCGTGTTTTCGGAGAAACCGGGCGCGGGCACCGGGCCAAACGGGGTCGTTGCCGCGCCTGCCACCACTTGGGTTTCGATTTCCCCCAGCGGCGAAATGAAGCGGGCGGCAGCGAGATCGACAGGGTTGCGATAAATTTCACTGGCCGTGCCGATCTGGGCAATGCGTCCCTGCCGCAGCAGCGCCACCCGATCACCCATGATCATGGCCTCTTCAGGATCATGGGTGACAATGAGGCTGGTGGCATTGGTTTCGCGGAGGACGGCCAGCGTCTCATCGCGCACGCTTTCGCGCAGGCGGGCGTCGAGGCTGGAAAAGGGTTCATCGAGCAGAAGCAGGCCGGGGCGCGGCGCGACGCTTCGCGCCAAGGCCAGACGCTGCTGCTGGCCGCCCGACAGTTGGTGTGGATAGTCGTTCTCACGCCCCGCCAGCCCCACGCGACGCAGCGCGGCGCGCGCCTGTTCAAGCGCGGCTGCACGGCCCAGGCGGCGCAAGCCGAACAATACGTTTTGCAGCACCGAGAGATGGGGGAAAAGCGCATAGTCCTGAAACATGAGGCCAATACCGCGCCGATCCGGCGAGATTGTGCGACCGGGCGCAGACATGATCTCGCCATTGATGCGCAAAGTGCCGGAACTGAGCGGCTGAATGCCCGCAGCAACCCGCAGCGCCGTGGATTTACCAGAGCCCGACTCCCCCAACAGGCAGACGATCTCGCCGGGGCGCAGCGACAATTGCAGATCGTTCAGAATTGGACGACCACCCAGCTCGACACAGGCATTGTCAAATTCCAGCGAGGCGGCGAAGGAGACCCCCGCCGTTCCACGCAAACCCCAGTTTTGTGGTTCACTCGCTTGCGCCGCGCTGGTCATCAATTCTCCTCATCGTCATTTTCGCCCGGATCGGCGGGATCGAGCGGATCTTCATCGTCCCGCAGCGCGCCGTCGAAAGGCAGCGGTATCTGCATATCTGGCGGCAGGCGACCGGACAGCAGGCCGGCGCCCTTGAGTTCATCAAGGCCCGGCAGATCAGAGAGCGCTTCGAGGCCGAAATGATCCAGAAAGGCATTGGTGGTGCCATAGGTGACCGGGCGACCGGGCGTACGGCGACGCCCGCGCATCCGCACCCAGCCCGCTTCCATCAGCAGATCAAGCGTGCCCTTGCCGGTGGTGACGCCGCGTACATCTTCGATTTCCGCACGGGTGCAGGGCTGGTGATAGGCAATGATCGACAGTGTTTCGAGCGCAGCGCGGGACAGCGGGCGGGTCTCCTGCTCTTCGCGGCGCAACAGGAAACCCAGATCTTCGGCTGTGCGAAAGGCCCAGCCATCGCCCCGGCGCACCAGATTGACCCCCCTGCCCGCATATTGGGCCTGAAGCTCGATCAACAGCGCGTCGATCTTGATGCCCTCGCCGAGATATGGCGCGATTTCGGCTGGCCGCAGCGGATTGGCCGACGCGAACAGCAGCGCCTCAATGATGCGCAGATGGCGGCGAAGCACTTCGCCGCTTTCGTCTTCATCGATCAGATCGGTCACGGATTATCGCTCCGGCGGCGGCGTAGCAAAAGCGGGCCGAAGGTTTCGGTTTGGCGGATATCGATTTGCCCAAGCCGCACCAGTTCAAGCGTCGAGGCAAAGCTGGACGCCCGCACGCTGGCGCGTTCATCGGCGCGGGACAGATAGTCGATGAGGTAGGTATCGAGCGCGACCCATTCGCCGCTGTCGCCAATCAGCCGTTCGAGCAGATCGCGCGCGTCCTGCAAGGACCAGACATTGCGCGCCAGCGGCGTATATTCGGCAACGATGCCGCGTTCCCGCTGGCTGGAATAGGCGCGCAGCACATCATAGAGATTGGCTTCCCACATCGATTTGCGGGCAATTTCCAGCGGCTCGGGCGCGCCACGCGCATAGACCTGAAAACCGAGCCTAGGGCGGTTCATCAGCCTGCTGGCAGCAGCGCGCATGGCTTCGAGACGCTTGAGGCGGAATTGCAGCATGGCAGCAAGCATTTCGCCGCTGGGCTCGTCATCGCCCGGCGCCTGCGGCACCATGAGGCGGCTTTTGAGATAGGCGAGCCAGGCGGCCATCACCAGGTAATCAGCAGCCACTTCAATGCGTTTTTCGCGCACCCGATCGATAAAGGCGAGATATTGCTCGGCCAAGGCGAGAACGGAAATGGTTGCGAGATCGACTTTCTGCCGCCGCGCCAGATCAAGCAGAAGATCGAGCGGACCTTCATAGCCATCGACATCGACATGCAGAATTTCATCCGCCGGAACGGGCGGCGGCGTATCGAACCAGTCGGTTTGCGCGCTCGTCATCGAAAAGCCGGGCAGATGGACATCATGCGCCATCCTTGGCCGCTGGCAAGGCGAGCGTCAAGCGCGCCGGTCACTAGTCACAGATGATCAGAGCAGCAGGCAGTCGCCGCCTGCCGCCTTGATATTGGTGCAGATATTGGCCGCAGCATCACGCGAGGCGGCCGGAACCAGCACGCGATAATAAATGCCGCGTTCGCCCAGATCGACACGCTGGATTTCCGGGGCAGCGCCGCCGAACAACACGCCAAAGCGTGTGCTCATGGATTGGGCCGACTGACGCGCCGCATCTTCGCTGCGCTGCGAGGCGAGTTGCACATAGGCAGATGCGCCGCCACTGGTGGTGGTGACAGCCGGAGCCGCCGTTTGTGCCGGTGTCGCAACCGGGGCGACACTATTATTGGTTGCAGGCACGGCAGAAGCAGCCAGAGCGGCAGCGGCGGCCTGCGCAAAATCGGCAGGACGGGTCGAGGGGATGGTCACTGAACGGCCCGCGATTGGCGCGCCAGCCAGATCGATCACCGGAACAACGGAACCGGCAGTGACCAATGCTGCGGCCGGAACTGCGGTTTCAACAGGCGCAGCGGGCGTTGCGGTGGCGGGATCAGTCGCTGCGACCAGATCGGGGGTCGAGAAATCGGCACCCGGTACTTCCGGCACATTGGGCCGCTCAACCGGCAGAATGGAGGAACCCGCCATGCTTTCAGCGCCGCTGATGATGGTGCCATCGGGGCGCACGGTTACGGTGCGAACCTTGCGATTGACCAGCCCATCCTGATTGGGATCGATGCCGGCACCGTCACTGGTGGCCAGAACGCCGCTGCCGCTATTTGTGGCGACCGCTTCGTTGACCGTGGCCTCATCGGCCTGATCGCGCGGGACGATCTGCTCGTCGGCAGGATTGCTGGAGCCAGAAATCTCGTTGAAGACCACCGATTGCTGGCTGGATGGTTCAGCGGGCTCGGCAACTTCCTTGACCGGCGCCGTATCGGCGACCAGCAGCGGAGCCGGACCGGAAGGCCCACCACCCTGCCCCAGCACCCAGTAAAGTCCGCCGCCAGCAACACCCAGCAGCGCTATGGCGACAAGCGGACCGGCGACGGCGCGGGACATGGTGAAGCGGCGGCGTGGCTCGCCTGCGGCCTCGAAATCATCTTCAGCATCGCTCTGATTTTCATCGTGAGCGTCGTTGACCCATTCCACGCGCGCGCCAGTGGCAGCGGCAGCGGCCAGAATGGCATCGTCTACCGAGCCCGGCTCCGCCCGAGGGGCCGGTGCTACGGGAGCGGGCTCCGGCTCGGCAATGGGCAGCGTGGGCGTGGCAAGGCTACGCAGGGCCGGGCTTGGGGCGCGCGCGGCGTCCAGTTGCGGCTTGAGTACGGCGGGCGCCACCAGACGCTCGATATCGGCAAGTGGGTCCAGTGCGGATTCGGGCTCGATTTGCGCCTGCGGCTGCACGGGCTGCGGCTGGTGTGCAATCTCTTCAAAAACCGGCTCGGGAACCGGCTCTGGCTCGGGCGCAGGGGTGAAATCGGGCTCGACGCGCACCATCACAGGCTCAGGCGCCTGCGATGAGCCAAGGCCGAAGACTGGCGGGACGCCGAAATTATCGTCGCCACGCGCAGGACCTTCGACGACCGGCAAAGGTTCGGGCGGGGCGAGGTCATTTGCCAGTTCGGCGGCGATCAGATCGGCCAGCGCGTCATGGTCAAGCGGGTCGGCATCGCGCGGGGCGGCCGCAAAAACAGGTTCTTCTGCAATCTGGGGCGCAGGAACGGGTGCGACCGGGCTGGTCTCACCGCGCTTCAAATTGAGATCGAAATCGAAATCGTAAGGATTGGGTTCGGCGCGTGTCTGCTCGCCAGGGATGCGTACGGGAGGGAAGGCCGGGGCCTTGGCCTCAAGGCTTTCGCCACCGGGAATGCGAACGGGTGCGGGCTTTGGTGGTGTCTGCGGTGCAGGTTCGGGCGTACGCGCGGTGTTGTCGGAGCGCGCATCGTCAGCCATCAGCCGGGCCAGCTCGGCAATGAGATCGTCCGGTGCTTCAGTCTGTGAGGCCATCGATTACGGCTTCGCTGACACTTATCCGTCAGCGCCCCTATAGTGCAGAGCGGCCCCGTGAGGAGCCGATCCGCGAGTGTTCACACCAATACGCCCGAATTATGAAAGCTCCTCAGGCGCAGTGACTCCCAGAATCCCCAAACCATTGCGGATCACTTGGCGTACAGCGTCCACGAGAGCGAGTCGAGCCAGCGTCAAATTCGCGTCGGAAGCGTTAACAAAACGTAAACCCGGATCATCCTTGCCCTTGGCCCAGAAGCCGTGGAAGGCGGCGGCAAGGTCGTGGACATAGAATGCGATGCGATGCGGCTCATGCGCCAATGCAGCAGCAGCGACCGTGCGCGGCCATGCGCCGAGCAGGCGGATAAGCTCGATGTCGGCGGCGCTATCGAGGCGCTCGATCTCAGCCGATGCCAGCGCCGCGGCGGAAATATCGAGGTTCGGCATATCGCGCTGCGCGGTCCGGAAAATCGAATGGGCGCGGGCATGGGCGTATTGGACGTAGAAGACCGGATTGTCGCGGGTCTGTTCCTTGACCAGCGCGAAATCGAAATCCATGGACGCATCATTGCGCCGGAACAGCAGCATGAAGCGGGTCGCATCGGAGCCGACTTCTTCGACCACATCGGCCAGCGTCACCAGATCGCCGGAGCGCTTGCTCATCTTGAACGGCTCGCCATTCTTGAGCAGGCGCACGAGCTGACAAATCCGCACATCCATATCGGCCTCGCCCTGCGACACGGCCTTCACGGCGGCTTGCAGGCGTTTGACATAGCCCGAATGGTCGGCGCCCAGCACATTGATCATGTGCTTGAAGCCACGCAGATATTTATTGCGGTGATAGGCGATATCGGCGGCGAAATAGGTGTAGGAGCCGTCGGACTTGATCAGCGCGCGGTCAGTGTCGTCGCCATAATCGGTGGCGCGGAACAGGGTCTGCTCGCGGTCTTCCCAATCCTCGGGCGTCTTGCCCTTTGGCGCTTCGAGACGGCCTTCATAGACCATGCCCTCTTCGCGCAGCCAAGCGAGCGTCTTTTCGATATCGCCACCGGGGCCATGCAATTGGCGCTCGGAAAAGAACACATCGTGGTGGATATTGAGCAGGGCCAGATCGGCCTTGATCAGAACCAGCATGGCGGCCAGCGCAGCCTCGCGGGCGATCAGCACCGCGTCTTCTTCCGGCTTGTCGAGCAGCGCGCTGCCCCACTCCGCCTTGAGGGCCTCGCCAACAGTGATCAGATAATCGCCCGGATAAAAGCCGGCGGGGATTTCGATGGTTTCGCCAAGGGCCTCGCGGTAGCGCAGCAGCGCCGACCGACCCAGAATAATGGTCTGCCCGCCGGTGTCGTTGATGTAATATTCGCGGGTGACGTCATAGCCGGACCAGGACATGAGCGAGGCCAGAGCGTCGCCGAAAACAGCGCCGCGCGTGTGGCCGACATGCATGGGGCCGGTGGGATTGGCCGAGACATATTCGACATTGACCCGCTCGCCCTTGCCGATATCGGAGCGGCCATAATTCTCGCCCTGCGCGCCAACGGCCTTCAGCACCTGATGCCAGATGGCGTTGGAGAGGCGGAAATTGATGAAGCCGGGACCGGCCACTTCCACCGATTCAACGTCTGGCGCATGGGCGAAACGGCCTGCCAGCGCAGTAGCCAGTTCGCGCGGGTTCTTGCCCAGCGGCTTGGCAACTACCATAGCGGCATTTGTCGACAGATCGCCATGGGCGGCATCTCGCGGCGGCTCCACCACGACGCGCGCGAGCAGGCTTTCGTCCAGCTCGGGATAGTCGGCACGCAGGGCTTCGATGACCCGGGTGGTGAAAAGGGCGAAAATGTCCATGGCAAACCTATGGGAACGAGAGGGGGCCGGGTTAACGGAAATCCGGTCGAGCGTCAAACAGGCGCTGGTGTTCATCGAGGGCATAAGGGTCGGTCATGCCGGCGATGAAATCGGCGACGATGCGGGCGCGCTCGGGCCCATCGACCGCCCTGCCCGCCTCGCCCCAGCGCCCCGGCATATCGGAGCTGGCCATGTAATGGGCAAAGAGGCGCTCCACCACGGCTTCGCTTTCCAGCACTGGCGCCATGACGGAATCGTGCCGATAAACGCGGGCGAACAGAAATTGCTTCAGGCCCTTTTCCGCCTCGGCGGTGGCGGATGAAAACGTAACCAGTGTTTTACCGGCAAGGCGCACGTCTTCGGCGCTGGACACGCCGGACATGGCGATATTGCCGGCGCTGGTGCGAATGACATCTTCCACCGTGCGGGTGATCATGCGGCGCTGAACTTCATGGGTCTGCCGATTGACGGCGATATGCGGATAAAGCTCCAGCACTTCCGCAACGATCGGACCGGCCATGGGCACGTCGCGGAAATCTTCGAGCGTGATCAGCTCGGCGCGCAAGGCATCGTCGATATCGTGGGCATTATAAGCGATGTCATCGGCGATGGCCGCGACCTGTGCTTCGAGGCTGGCATGGGTGGAGAGGCGCAGATCGGCTGGTGTCGCAATGGCCCCGAGTCCCGCGGGCAGCCCCTCCTCAACATAGCGCCCACAGGGCGAGCCATCGGCGTGAATGAGCGGGCCATTATGCTTGAGAATGCCCTCGAGGCTCTCCCAGGTCAGGTTCAGGCCATCATGGGTGGCATAGCGGTTTTCGAGCAGGGTAACGACGCGCAGCGCCTGCACATTATGATCGAAACCGCCGAAATCGTGCATGGCGCGATGCAATGCCCGTTCGCCTGCATGGCCGAAGGGCGTGTGACCAAGATCGTGGCTGAGCGCCAGGGCTTCGGCCAGATCTTCATTGAGGCGCAGGGCGCGGGCAATCGAGCGCGCGATCTGGCTGACTTCGAGCGTATGGGTCAGCCGATTGCGGAAATGCCGACCTTCATGGGCCAGAAAAACCTGCGTCTTGTGTTGCAGGCGGCGGAAGGCGGTCGAATGAATGATCCGGTCGCGGTCGCGCTGAAATTCGTTGCGCGTGGGGCTTGGTCCGGTGCCGAAAAGCCGCCCGACGGAAAGCTCGGGCTTGCTGGCATAGGGGGCGGTCTCGCTCATGTGTAATCGCAGGCCTTTGCAACGGCGTCTGGAGCGCCTATCTTAGCTTCGTTGTTATGACATTACGACCGTCCCGGACATTTCCATGACAGACGCTGCCCTTGCTGATCGCCCCGCCGTAACCCTTTCGGACCGTGCCGCCAAGCGCGTTGCGCGTATCGTGGCCAAAGAAGCGCCCGGAACCGTGTTGCGCGTTTCCGTCGCAGGCGGTGGCTGCTCCGGTTTTCAATACGAATATAATCTCGTGCAGGAAACGCCCGGGGCCGATGATCTTGTCCTGCAAAAGGGCGACGCCACGGTGCTGATCGATTCTCTCAGCCTTGAATTCATGGGCGGAGCGGAGATTGATTTCGTGGACGATCTGATCGGCCAGTCCTTCCAGGTCAAGAACCCCAACGCCGTCGCGTCCTGTGGTTGCGGCACCAGTTTCGCCGTCTAGCTTTATCTGACCTCCGGGCGGTAAAATCCCGCCATTACGGAGGAATCAGCATGCCAAACCATATCGACACCGTCATGAACGCCGCTATCGACAGGCAGTCGATTGTGGGGGCGGAACTGGTGGTGGCGCGACACGGCGACATTGTCTGCCGCAAGACAGCCGGCTGGTTCGACCGCGAATCCGGCGTGCCGATGATCGACAATGCGATCTATCGGCTGGCCTCGGTAACCAAGCCGATTGTGGCCGCAACCGCCCTGGCGATGGTCGACAAGGGGCTGATCCATTTTAATGATCCCGTAGCGCAATACCTGCCCTGGTTCACGCCCCCTGCTCCGGATGGCTCAAAGGCCGAGATCACCATTCATCACCTGCTGACCCATACGGCCGGGCTCGACTATGCCTATCCGGACAATCCGGACATCACGACGGGGCTGGGCGCGACCGAGATGAGTCTTGAGGAGAATTTCTCCCGCGTCGCCAGGCTGCCGCTGCAATATGTGCCGGGCACGGAATGGCTCTATTCAGTTGCCATCGACGTTTTGGGCGCGGTGCTGGCTCAAGTGCATGGCGGCAGCGTCGAGGATGCGGTGCGCTTCCATATCACCGGCCCGCTCGGCATGGCGGATACCGGATTTTTTGTGGCGGATCGGGGCCGGTTGGCCAAACCCTATGCAGATGGCGTCGCTGGCGCGCCAGCAATTGTGATGGGCGATCCGCAGATGGTGCCCAATGAAACCGGCCAGGGCCCGACATTCTCCCCCTCGCGCATTTTCAACGACAAGGCATTCCAATCGGGGGGCGCAGGCATGGCGGGCACGCCGGGCGATCTGTTGCGCTTCTTCGAGGCCATGCGAAATGGCGGCGGCGGCGCAGTCAAGCCGGACACCATAGCCCTCGCCTTTTCCAATCGGATCGGCGACCTTAAGCGCGACGATGCCGGGCAACGTTTCGGCTATCTTGGGGCCATTATCGATGATCCCGTCGCAGCCAACTCACCATCGGCAAGAGGCACGGTCAATTGGGGTGGCGTCTATGGCCATTCGTGGCTTGTCGATCCCGCCAATGGGCTTACCATAGTGTCGATGACCAATACGGCGCTGGAAGGCTGTACGGGTCAATATCCCAAAGACCTGATCCGCGCCGTTTACGCCGACCTGACCTGAGGAGCCCGAACATGGCCCTGCGCATTGCAACCTGGAATATCAACGGCATCAAAGCGCGCATCGAATTGCTGCTGCGTTGGCTGGAAGAAGAAAAGCCTGACATTGTCGGCCTGCAGGAAATCAAGACCGTCGATGAAGGCTTTCCGCGCGCCGAGATCGAGGCGCTGGGCTATAATATCGAAACCCACGGCCAAAAGAGCTGGAACGGTGTAGCGCTGCTCTCAAAGCTCCCGTTCGATGAGGTACATCGCGGCCTGCCCGGCGAAGATGAAGACGAGCAATCCCGGCTGATCGAGGGTGTATTCTCGGTGGAAGGCGGGGTGGTGCGGGTCTGCAATATCTACCTGCCGAACGGTAACCCGGTGGATACGGAAAAATTCCCTTACAAGCTGCGCTGGATGGATCGGCTCAACCACTTTGTCGAGGGACGGCTGGAGCTGGAAGAACCTTTCGTGCTGATGGGCGATTTCAACCTCATCCCTGCCCCCATCGATGCACATGATCCCGATGCGTGGTGGGGCGACGCGCTCTACCGGCCGGAAAGCCTCGAGAAATTCCGCATCCTGCGCAATATGGGCATGACCGATGCCCTGCGTTCGGTGACGGCAGAAGAAGCCTTCACCTTCTGGGATTTTCAGGCGGGCGCGTGGCGACGCAATGCCGGCATTCGCATCGACCATCTGATGCTGTCGCCGCTGGCAGCGGACCGGCTGGACGATGTGACGGTGCACAAGGACGTGCGTGGATGGGAAAAGCCCAGCGATCACGTGCCGGTCGAAGGCGTTTTCAGCTTCTGAAACCGGCGCCTCGTTGCGTCGGAAATGCAGGTTAACCTCACGCTAACCCTGTTGCTTAGCGTGGGGTTAGCGAAAAATATCTAATTTTAGCGACCGAACCCAAACGCCCATTGCCTGTTGCTGACTTGCGACAGCGGGCCCGGCGAGGTCGCTCATGCCCCATCCGTTTCGTTCCATTGCCGCTATCGTGCTGACTGCCATCATATTGGCTGGCTGCCTGCCCATGGCCATGTTCGCCAATGGCAGCGGCAATGGCTATTCCGGCCTTCGCCAGGACTGGGGCACTTATGTCAGCTCGAAGGATGTGAACGCGCTCTGCATCTCCCCCAAGCTGCGATTCGTCATTTGGGAGTTCGAGGGGCATTTCGGGAAAAGAATCGTGATGAATTCGGGCTATCGCAACGCCTTCCACAATGCCTCGGCTGGTGGCGCGGAGAATTCCTATCATACCAAGTGCATGGCTGCGGATTTTTACATTCCCGGCGTGCCCAAGGAGCAGTTGATCGCCTTTGCCCGGCAAACCGACAGCGTTGGCGGGCTTGGCTGCTATCCCGGCCGAAACTTCATCCATGTGGATGTGCGCGACAAACCACGGGGCCGTCGCGGGCCGGTCACCTTCTCTGGCTGTTGAAAACTTCGCCTTCTAAAAATTTCTACACAGGATCAAGGTGAAAGGGGTTGCGCAATCAAACGCACCCCACTATACGACGGCCATCGCGCTGATGCGCCCTTCGTCTATCGGTTAGGACGGCACCCTTTCACGGTGCAGAGAGGGGTTCGATTCCCCTAGGGCGTACCATTCCTTCCTTGCAGGTCAGCAAGCGGGCGGTACTTTTTCTAGCGTTGACTGTGCGCCCATCGTCTAGCGGTCAGGACACCGCCCTCTCACGGCGGGAACAGGGGTTCGATTCCCCTTGGGCGTACCAATAAAATCAAGCCCTTAGCCGGAGCACGCCCAAAACATTGTAATATCCGTGTAATATCCTCGAGCGGACAATGGCGAGCTTGCACGATCGTTCTGGGACACTTGCGTACGGATCGCCAGCGGTGCGGACCGCCAGCGATTGGCGTGTAGGAAAGCGCTGCAAGGCGATGAATTCCTCTGCTGGAATTGGGACCACCCCTGCCCCATGCGAGCCGGAAAATTCAGGCCGCTTGCCTGCATGCCGAAGAGCGAAATTCGGAAAGTGCCAGCCGCATTTCGAGCAGCGCATGCGCGATGCGAGATCGTCGTGTCCATCATAGAAGTCAATGCTCAAGCCGAGCCGTTCGGCGAGGGCTTCCAGCCGTAGTTGAGCGCCATGCGTGCAGACCCAATTGTGGCTGCAATAGGCGTGGATGGCCCTGTGGGCATCCTGGAAATCCTCGACGGTGCGAATGGGGCGCATCAGTGAAATTTCGCCCCGTTGGCGAGGCGTCGAGCAGCGTTTCGGCGATGCCAGCGTCATATTGTTCCTGCTCCCGGTTGCGACCTTTAGCGCCGCCACTTTAATCGTGGCAGAAACGCAGCGATCATAGGTGAGGCAGTTTTCTACGGCCGCCTATTTCTGTCCCTGAGTGTACTACGGGCTTCGGACCGCGACCCACTAGAAATCGAGGCGATTTTCGTATTCGTGGTGCCAGCTATTCAGGGCATTTTTGGTCGGGCATGCGAGCACGGCAACACAGCAAGTTTACGGCACAAAACAGCAGGGTCGAAAGGGCGGCCTTGCCCTTGTGGGTGTAAGCGCAGCGCGGGCAGTTCGTACACCAGATCGGCCTCATCCTGGCTTGGCGAACTCTAAAGGTGTCCCACCGCTCCATCTGGAAGAGGACTTGGACAGCGAGTTGCCGCATCCTTCGCCATACAATTGATGGCATTTCAGGCGGGCAAACCACCACCAATTGCTCGCCTAGTTCCCAACCAATCCACCGCCTTTTCAAGGAAGGCCGATGCCTCATGCGTTGCAAGCTCGCGGCAACAATGCGCCCCATTCCGGACGTTCGAACATCTACTTCGTTTCGACAAAAGCGGAAGCGAACCTAGGCAGCCTAACGCTCCCGTTTCACATGGCCGGGCGACGTTGGCGCTGCGTTGTCGTCGGTAAATTCCCGGAAATTCGACCTTGGCATGGCGCCTCCTTGTAAAGGGCGCCTTGTGTACCTATGTATCGAAATACGTTTACAGCCTCCAAGGCGACCTGATCCCCCCGGCACAGCCGGCTGCTTGGCGATCCCCCGATTTTGCAAACGTTTATTCCCTGACGCATTCCGCGACGGGGCATTGACACCTGCAATCGGCGGGACTTTGAAAGACCAAGACATGATCAGCGGCACTGTCAAATTCTACAATACCACCAATGGTTTCGGCTTCATTGCGCAGATGATGGCAGCAAGGACGCCATTGTTCAAGCGGGCGCAGTCGAGCGAGCCGGCCTTTCGAGCCTCGGCGAGGGACAGAAGATTTCCTACGACATCGAAAATGGCCCGGATGGCCGCATGGCGGCGATCAACCTCAGATTGCCCTGATGGGCGTTTGCCTCCGCGTGGCTTCAAAACTGAAATCGTTCAGAGCCACACACATATACTCACAAGGAGAACTGGACATGACGCAGTTCGACTATGCCTCCGCCGCCGAGCTCTTTCCGAGCAAAAGCCCATATAAATCGGGCCGGGTGAGCTACCGGCGCTTCACCACCGCCGCCGAGGCCGTGCGCTATGCCATTGAGGACATGCCGGCTCCCCTGCTGCGCGGCTCCTTGCTGGAAGTCGACGAGCAGCGGTTCGACGGCATTCAAATTCGTGGCCTCTATGATGCTGCAGCTTTCCCGCTCGTCAGGACTGAACGCCCATGAAGAGCGAGCCGCGATCCAACGCGGATACTCCGCCACCGGGTGGCTCGGTACTGACTTACGGTGTGGTGGGATCGGTCTCAGCCATTCTGCTACTGGCCGCAGTCGCCGGCTTTTACGAACTCGACCTCACGCGTCACGTCGTGCCAGTGGCCGGCATGATGGCACTGGCTGCTGCCGGTGGGATTGCCCTGCATGTTGCGCGTACACAGCGACATCTGGCGGCGCTCGTCACGAAATAAACGTCCACTCCAGGAGAATATCGATGACTATTCCGAGCAAGATCATTCCCTTCAGACGCAGTGCCTACCCCGCCCTGGTTCCGTCCGTGCGAGTCTCGGCCTATCCACGCTTCGAGGCGGAACGCGCCCGTAGCGCACCAGCGCCAAGGATATTGCCAGGCTCGGAGGGAAAGCATGACCAGCGGCCCCTCAACTAGCAGGTCCGTGACGTTCCTGTTCCCCTTCAAGCTGCCGGGTATGCAGGAGCCGCATGCGCCGGGCACATTCGAGGTCCACTCGGAGGTGGAACAGTTAGACGTGATGTGGGACGCGCACCGAACGATGTCGAGCATTCTGTTGCGCTATCCGGGGCGCATCGAAGCCTTCCCTGTCACCGCCGGCGATCTTGAGGCGGCGATCCTCAATGACCGCAATTCGGGCATAGAGCCGACGCTGCCCTGACCCGCATGATCGGCAGCAAATGCCCTCGCATCGGCGGAAGAATTGAAGGCGCAGGTGAAGCCCGCGCCCCAAGATATGGCGTGCCCAACCGCGCCCTGGCTCAGACCATGAGCTTACCCTGCACGCAGGCCGATGATCGGTCCGCAAGCGCAAGGGCGGCAATGGCACATGATTTTGGAGTTTAGAGGCAGGCATGGCGACGATGTATCTGGTTCAGGCGTTCAAGCAGGTCGGTCGGAAACTCGTTGCCGATCCGGTCCAAACCACCAAGACGGCTGAGAAAGCAATGGCAACGGCGGAGCGGCTGGCGCCGACACGCGCTGGCGTCATCGCCTTTTCCCAGGAGGTGGACGTGGAAACCGACGCCTATGACGAGCCCCGCATATTGCTTAAGCTGGGCGATTTGCCTCCAGGGCTGATGGAATAGCCTGGCCGCGGGAGCAGACGGTAGTCACCAGTCCTGCTCGCCATGGCTGCTCGACATAGAACCACTCCGGAGCTTTCCGGACGGCCGTCCGGCCGTATCCGGGCCGAGGATCAATCATGGCCAAGGAACAGAAACGCGGCAATCGCGAGATCAAAAAGCCCAAAAAGGTGCGAGAGCCGGTGGCCGAGGCCGCAACGCTATCGAGCAAGGCGGTGCTGGAACGGATCGCGGTACCAAAGAAGCAACGATGACCGAAGCGGCCGCAGCGGCCGGCGGTCAGGTGCGGCCCGCCAGTCCCTGGCTCGATACCGCTCCGGTGCGCGAGGAATTGTTCGGTGTCGAGCGGCTCGAACAACATGCGAACAGCCTTGCTTCGGCCCAGCGCATAACCGAACGTCCGCCTGCCGTTCTCTCGCTCCACAAAAGGCTGAAAAGCAATGCTGCCGTCCTCCTGGCTGCCTATCGTGCCAGCGCCATGGAGATGGACAGCGATCGTGGCGTCGTGCCGGCAGCTGAATGGCTCCTCGACAATTATCATCTGGTCGAGGAGCAGATCCGCGAGATCCACGACGATCTGCCGCCAAATTACTACCGGCAATTGCCCAAGCTTGCCGATGGTCCGTTCGCAGGCTATCCGCGGGTTTTCGGGCTGGCCTGGGCGTTTATCGCCCATACCGATAGCCATTTCGACCCGGAAACGCTGACCCGGTTCATCGCCGCCTACCAGCAGGTCCAGCCACTGACCATCGGCGAATTATGGGCTGTGGCGATCACTTTGCGCATCGTGTTGGTGGAAAATCTGCGCCGGCTGGCGGACCAGATTACCGCCGGACGCAAGGCGCGCGCCGAGGGCGACGCACTCGCCGACCTGTTGCTCGCCTCCGGCGGTGAAGCAGCAATGGCGCGCATATCGGACGAGCCCCTGAATGAGCTGTTTGCGGCGCAATTGGCCAAGCGACTGCGCGATCATGATCCGAGCACCACCCCGGCCCATGGCTGGCTCGAAGCCCGTCTTGCCCGGCAGAGCACCTCCATCGAGACCGTGGTGCAGCACGCCCAGCAGCGCCAGGGCGCATCCAATGTCACGGTGCGCAATGTCATCACCAGCATGCGGCTGATTTCCGACATAGACTGGGCAGACCTGTTCGAAAGCGTCAGCCTGGTCGATGCAAAGCTGGGCGAAGCCGAGGGCTTCACTCGCATGGATTTCGCCACGCGTGATCTCTATCGCGGCGCCATCGAGCATCTGGCACGCGGTTCGCATCTCTCAGAGCTCGATATTGCCCAGACAGCCCTGTCGTCAACCCGGCAGGTCGATACAGGAATCGAAGCGGATCGACAGAGCGATACGGGCTATCACCTGTTGGGACGCGGACGGCCGGCGCTCGAACGGGCCATCGGCTTCCGCATGCCCGCTCGGCTGCGTTTCGGGCGACTGGCCGGCCGCCTCGGAATAGGCGGATATGTCCTGTCCATAACCGTTGTCACGTTCGTCCTGCTGGGGCTGACCGGCTGGAGCCTAGCGGGCCTGGGGCTTCCCATGGCGCTGCTCTGCACGTTTCTGGCATTGGTGCTGCTCCCGGCCAGCGAACTGGCGACCGCGCTCGTCAATCGCGCCATTGGCTGGGGACTGGGCTCGTCAAGTCTGCCTGGTCTCGAACTGGCGGATGGCGTGCCGCCCGAGTTGCGCACCTTGGTCGTGGTCCCGGCGCTGCTCGTGGATCAGAAAACGCTTCTCGAAGACATCGAGCGGCTCGAAGTCCACTACCTTGCCGGCGCGGGTGGCGATATCAGCTTTGCCCTCCTGACAGACGGGCTGGACGCCAAGGCGCAAATCCTTGACGGCGATGCCGCGCTTCTTGGCCTTGGCCGGGAGGCCATAGCCGCGCTCAATACCAAGCATGGCCCGGGTCCTGATGGCGACCGCTTCCTGCTGCTCAACCGCTATCGCGGCTTCAATGCCAGCGAAGGCGTGTGGATGGGATGGGAGCGCAAGCGCGGCAAATTGCATGAACTCAACCGCCTGCTGCGCGGGGCGACCGATACCAGTTTTGTGACCGAAGCCGGCGAGGTTCCGGCAGTGCCCAAAAATGTGCGCTATGTCATTACCCTCGACGCGGATACGCAATTGCCACGCGACGCCGCGCTGCGCCTGATCGGCAAGATGGCTCACCCACTCAACCGACCCCGCTTCGACACGAAAAGCCGACGCGTCATCGACGGCTACGCCATCATGCAACCGCGCGTCACCCCGTCTCTCCCTCTCGGGCGCGCGGGATCGCTCTATCAGCGTGTCTTTTCCGCGCCCGGCGGTATCGATCCCTATGCGGCGGCTGTCTCCGACGTCTATCAGGATCTGTTTGGCGAAGGCTCCTATACCGGCAAGGGCATTTATGAAGTCGATGCCTTCGAAATGGCGCTTGCCGGGCGCATTCCTGAAAATACATTGCTGAGCCATGACCTGTTGGAGGGCGTTTTCGCCCGGGCCGGACTGGCCTCCGACATCGAAGTGGTCGACGACTTTCCCACGCGCTACGACGTGGCCGCACGACGGCAGCATCGCTGGACGCGCGGCGACTGGCAATTGCTGCCCTGGATCGGCTCGGATCGCGCCGTGCCGGCCGTGGGTCGCTGGAAGATGCTCGACAATCTGCGCCGGTCGCTGCTTGCACCGGCCGCCTTTCTCGTATTGGCGCTCTGCTGTCTGATGCCGCTTCGGATCGGCACTGTCGCGGGCGGGGCGATCCTTGTCACACTGGCCATCCCCGCGCTCCTGCCGGCTCTGTTTGCCATCATTCCAAGGCGAGCTGGCCTGCAATGGCGCGCCCACCTGCGCGGCCTCTTCGGCGACCTCAGGATGGCGGGATTGCAGATCGGGCTTGGCCTTGTCTTTTTGCCCGATCAGGCCTGGCGCGATGGCGACGCAATCCTGCGCACGTTGTTCCGCCTCGGAGTGACGCGCCGGCATCTGCTCGAATGGACGACTTCGGCCAGTTCGGGCGGTAGGGCGCGGCTTGCCCTCTCCGGTTTTTATCGCGACATGGCCGGGGGCACCGTTTTGGCGCTTCTCATGCTGGCCGTGGCTGTGATCGTCGCGCCGTTCACCTGGCCGCTGGCCCTCGCCTTTGGCACAATCTGGCTTGCCGCGCCTTTTATTGCCCTGCACGTCAGCGGCGCGCCACGGGTACGGCTGGATGGAGCACTCAGCGCTGCCGATGCCAACTATCTGCGCTTGGCGGCACGGCGCACCTGGCGGTTCTTCGAGACCTTCGTCACGCCCGAAGAGAACATGCTGCCGCCCGACAATTTTCAGGAAACGCCAAGACCCACCATTGCCCACCGGACCTCTCCGACCAATATCGGGCTCTATTTCCTGTCTGCCGTGGCCGCACGCGATTTCGGCTGGGCCGGCACACTCGAAACCATCGAGCGGCTGGAGGCAGGCTTGGTCACGCTGGAGAAGCTTCCACGCTATAAAGGACATTTCTTCAACTGGTATGATACGCGCGACCTTAGGGTGCTCGACCCGGCCTATGTGTCGTCAGTGGACAGCGGCAATCTCGCGGGCCATCTGATCGCCCTCGCCAATGCTTGCGAAGACTGGGCGCAAGCGCTGCCGGCATCCTCGTCGCAGGGGCTTCTTGATACGCTGGCGCTTGCAAGGGTGGCGAGCAAGGACAGCCCCGGCGAAGGCCATGGCCTCGTTTCCTCCGTTCTTGACGAAATCGCCGTCCTGCTCAAGGGACCGCAATCGCTTGACCTCGTCACTCCGGCACTTTTGCGGCTGACGGACAAGGCGCTCAAGGCAGGGAGTGTATCCGGCCCGGTCTCGGACAAAGCAGGCCCTGACCTTTTCTGGATATTGGCCCTGCGCCACGCCCTGACCGAAGGCGCACGGGACCGGCAGTTGATCCACGACAATCCTGCGGCTCTTGGCAAGCGCCTTGTCGCGTTGGCGCAGACCGCGCGCCGCATGGCGCTCGGCATGGATTTCGCCTTTCTGCTCGACCCGGACAGGAAGCTGCTGTCCATCGGCTATTCACTCGCCGACAATGGCCTCGACGGCAATTGCTATGACCTGCTGGCTTCCGAGGCGCGGCTGGCCAGCCTCTTTGCCATCGCCAAGGGCGATGTCGCGACCAGGCACTGGTTCCGGCTCGGCCGTACGGCCACCCCGCTGAGGGATGGTTCGGCCCTGATCTCGTGGTCGGGCTCGATGTTCGAGTATCTCATGCCCTCGCTGGTCATGCGTGCGCCGGCCGGCAGCCTTCTCGACGATACCAACCGACTGATCGTCGGTCGCCAGCAGGCCTATGGCCGGGCGCGCAAGGTGCCCTGGGGCATTTCCGAGTCCGCCTACAATGCGCGCGACTACGAGTTTACCTACCAATATTCCAATTTCGGCGTGCCCGGATTGGGGCTCAAGCGCGGACTGGCGAGCAATATGGTCGTCGCGCCCTATGCGACTGGCCTCGCCGCCATGGTCGACCCGCAGGAGGCGGCGGAGAATTTCCGTCGCTTCGAAGCAATGGGCGCCCTCGGCATGCATGGGTTTTACGAGGCGCTCGATTTCACCCGCTCAAGGCTGCCCGAGGGCGAAGATGTCGCCATCGTGCGCTCCTATATGGCGCATCATCAGGGCATGACCGTGGTCGCCCTCGCCAATGTGCTGGACAACGGACGCATGCGAGAGCGGTTTCACCGCGATCCGATCATCAAGGCGAGCGAATTGCTGCTGTCCGAGCGCATTCCGCGCGATGTTGCCGTTATCCGGCCGCGCGCCGAGGAGGTCAGGGCGTCCGTCGGCGCTGCGATCAACGCAGCCCCTTCAGTCCGCCGCCTGACCCTACCGCGTGATGCAGCGCCCGCTACCCATCTTCTGTCGAATGGGCGCTATGCTGTCATGCTGACAGCCTCGGGCAGCGGCTACAGCCGCTGGCGCGACATTGCCATCACCCGCTGGCGCGAAGATGCCACAAGCGACAATTGCGGGGCCTATATCTTTCTCAAGGACACGCAAACAGGCCTCGTCTTTTCTCCGACCGCGCAGCCGATGAACGAGAAAACCGAAGCGTCGGTCGTATTCGGTGAGGATCATGCCCAGTTCCGGCGTCGGGATGGAACGCTGGCGAGCGAAATGGATGTGCTGGTCTCGGGCGAGGACGATGGCGAGGTGCGGCGGGTTTGCCTGACCAATAGCGGCCGCCGGGCACGAGAGATCGAGGTGACCTCCTATTCAGAACTGGTGCTGACCGCGCCGGCCACCGAAAATGCCCACCCCGCCTTCGCCAAGATGTTCGTGGAGACCGAATATCTCGCCGAATTCGACGCTCTGATCGCCACGCGCCGCCGGCGTTCACCCTCCGAACCAGAAATCTGGGCGGCCCATTTCGCTGTCGTCGAAGGCGACGTCATCGCCGATCCGCAGTATGAATCCGATCGTGCACGGTTTCTTGGACGCAACCGTGCCATTGGCAATGCCGCTGCCATCCATGATGGCAAGGCCTTGTCAAATACGGCCGGCACAGTGCTCGATCCGGTGTTCTCGCTGCGCCAGCACGTGCGCATTCCACCGGGCAAGGTCGCCCGGATCGCTTTCTGGACGCTGGTGGCCTCATCGCGCGCCGAGCTGATGGAACTGATCGACCAGCATCACGACCGCAGTGCCTATGGGCGCGCGCGCACCCTGGCCTGGACGCAGGCTCAGGTGCAGCTCTATCACCTTGGTATCGCGCTGGATGAAGCTGCCGACTTCCAGCGGCTGGCCGCGCCCATCCTCTATGCCGATCCGCGTTTCCGGCCCGGCTCCGACATCATTGCCAGCGGGATGGGGCCGCAATCGGCCCTTTGGCCGCAGGCCATTTCCGGTGACCTGCCCATCGTACTCCTGCGCATCGATGCCCTGGAAGACATGGCGCACGTCCGGCAAATCCTGCGGGCGCACGAATATTGGCGCATCAAGCGACTGGCCGTCGACCTGGTGATCGTGAACGAACGTGGTTCCTCCTATGTGCAGGATCTGCAGAACGCCATCGAAGCGGCTGTGCGCTCCAGCCAGTCCAGGCCGCGCTATGACGACAGGCCGGCGCAAGGCTCGGTACATGTGCTTCGCGCCGACCTGATGAGTCTGGAAACGCGCAACCTGCTCAATGCTACCGCACGGGTGGTACTCGCGGCCCGTCGCGGTCCCATCAGCGACCAGCTCGCCTACCATGCCGGTCTGGACAAGACCTCTGTTCTCCCCACGGCGGCGCCAGGTATCCCCGTCTCGGCCGAAAATGTCGAACAGCCCGACCCTCTGGAATTCTTCAACGGGTTGGGCGGCTTTGCCCGCAACGGCACGGAATATGTCACCGTGCTCGAAAATGGCGTCACGACCCCCGCGCCCTGGATCAATGTCATCGCAAACGATGGGTTTGGTTTTCAGGTATCGAGCGAAGGCAGCTTTCATGCCTGGGCCGGCAATAGCCGCGAAAACCAGATCACGCCATGGTCGAACGACCCGGTTGTCGACCCGATCGGGGAGGCGATCTATATCCGCGACGAGGACACGCTGGCGCTTTGGAGCCCTACGGCACAGCCTATTCGCGACCATGGACGATATGTGGCGCGCCACGGTTTCGGCTATAGCCGCTTTACCCATCGGGCTCATGGTATCGAAAGCGACCTGCTGTCCTATGTGCCGCTCGCCGACCCGATCAGGATATCGCGGCTCACTCTCACCAATCGCTCGGAACGGACGCGGCGGCTGTCGGTCACCAGCTATGCCGAATTTGTGCTTGGCACGCAGCGTGGCACGACCGCGCCGTTTATCACCACGGCCCTCGATCCACAGACCGGCGCCCTGTTCACGCGCAATAAATGGGCGATGGCATTTCCCGACCGGGTCGGCTTTGCCGATATGGGCGGACGGCAAACCGGCTGGACAGCCGACCGCACCGAATTTCTCGGACGCAATGGCGATGCCGCGGCACCACAAGCGCTTACCGGCCACGCCGCATTGTCCGGAAAAACCGGTGCCGGATTGGACCCTTGCGCCGTGCTGCAGACCAGCATCGAATTGGCAGCGGGCGAAAGCATCGAACTGGTCTGTCTGTTGGGCGAGGCCGGGTCCGAGGCCTCGGCGTGCGACCTGATCGCGCGCTATCGCGCTGCCGACCTCGACGCCGTGCTGGCCGATGTCACCGCGCATTGGCAGTCAGTGCTGGGCGCAGTGCAGGTCAAGACGCCCGATCGAGCGATGGACATCATGCTCAATGGCTGGCTGCTCTATCAGACCCTGGCCTGCCGCATCCAGGCGCGCTCCGGTTTCTACCAGGCCAGCGGCGCCTATGGCTTCCGAGACCAGTTGCAGGACGGCATGGCACTGACCCTGTCCAGGCCGGCGGACACCCGCGCCCATATCCTACGCGCCGCCGGACGGCAATTCGTCGAAGGCGACGTCCAGCATTGGTGGCTGCCCCAATCCGGTCAGGGTGTGCGGACGCGCATTTCCGATGATCGTGTCTGGCTGGCCTTCGCCAGCGCCAGCTTTGCCGCCACGACAGGAGACGAAACCATTTTCGATGAAGCCCTCCCGTTTCTAGAAGGCCAGAACCTGGCCGAAGGCGAGCACGATGCCTTCTTCCAGCCCATGGTATCCGAACGATCCGCATCCCTGTTCGAACATTGTGCACTCGGGCTCGACCAGGCGGTCAGGTTCAGCGGCGACCATGGTTTGCCGCTCATGGGCACGGGCGATTGGAACGACGGCATGAACCGCGTTGGTGAGGGTGGCAAGGGCGAGAGCGTCTGGCTGGGCTGGCTGTTGATCAGCGCCATCGACCTCATCATGCATTTCGCCGAGCAGCGCGACCCCATGCGCGCCAGGCGCTGGAAAAACCATGCCGCCCGCCTCAAGACGACACTGGAGCGCGAGGCCTGGGATGGTGCCTGGTATCGCCGCGCCACGTTTGATGACGGGTCCTGGCTTGGCTCGAAAGACAATGACGAGTGCCGCATCGACTCCATCGCCCAATCCTGGGCGGTGCTGTCGGGTGCGGCCGATCCGATCCGCGCGCTCAAAGCCATGTCATCGCTCGACCAACACCTCATCCGCAAGGAGGACGGCATCGCCTTGCTGTTCACGCCACCATTCGACAAGACGACACGCGATCCCGGTTACATCAAGGGCTATCCACCGGGGCTGCGCGAGAATGGGGGCCAATATAGCCATGCGGCCATGTGGGCAATAATGGCGTTCGCCAAACTCGGCCTCGGCGAAAAGGCGCATGATCTGTTTGCTCTCGTCAACCCGATAAACCACGCTTCGGATCTTCGGTCCGTCGCGCGCTACAAGGTCGAACCCTATGTCGTGGCAGCCGATGTCTATTCCGTCGCGCCGCATACCGGTCGAGGCGGCTGGACTTGGTACACGGGATCAGCCGGCTGGATGTATCGCGCCGGCGTAGAAGGCATTCTGGGGCTGAGGCGGCAGGGCGATGTGCTGGTTGTCGATCCCTGCATTCCGCCGGATTGGCCGGAGTTTTCCGCAACACTGAACCTGGCGGACACAAATTGCCAAGTCATCGTGCGCCACCGAAGTGAGCGATCCGAGGCACCCAGCAGCGCGACAATGGACGGGGCAGCGCTGCTGCCTCAAAGGGGCGTCTTCCAAGTGCCGCTCGATGGCGGCGAGCATGTCCTTGTCATCGAACTTGGCCGCAAGGCCCCGCCCGACCCCCGAGCCTGACCTGCCACTGAACTTTCATCCAGCGGCAACTGGGTGTGCGGCCACTTCCGTTACGCCTCAGGCGCGGGGACGAGGATGCGTTCAAGGTGAACTCCGCGTCGTGTTCGAAGCCGCATTTGGCCTCCGGCTGCCGCCGATTGGAAAGAAGTGACCGGCCGCACAAGGAACGAAGGCATGTGCACCTCGTTGAGCCTGCACCTCACCTTCCGTGAGCGAGCTGATCAAGGAGCGCCACGGTGGCCGCCGAGAAAACACTAAGCGACCTCTTTGAGGATACTCTCAAGGACATCTATTATGCCGAGCGCAAGATCCTGAAGGCATTGCCCAAGATGAAGCGTGCAGCGCAATCCGAGGAACTCAAGGCGGCGTTCGAAAAGCACCACGGCGAAACCCAGGGGCATGTCGAGCGATTGCAACAGGTGTTCGAGCTGATCGGCAAGGCGGCACGCGGCAAGACCTGCGAAGCCATCGAAGGCATCATCTCCGAGGGCGAGGATGTCATTGACGCATTCAAAGATACGGTTGCGCTTGATGCCGGCCTTATCTCCTCCGCCCAGGCCGTCGAGCACTATGAAATTGCCCGCTACGGCACGCTCAAGCGCTGGGCGAGCGAGCTCGGTCTGGACGAAGCGGCCACTTTGCTCGACGCGACACTACAGGAAGAACTTCAGACCGATGCCGGTCTCAGCCAATTGGCGGAGACTTCAGTCAGTTCAGCTTCTGCAGCTTGATGCGCATGGGCCTGGGAAACCGGGCCTTTTTAATTGTCTGCGAGAATCGGAGGCCCACAATGGCCAGGAAAACCAAGTCGACGGCTTCATTCCCATCAATGGATGCGCGCGTGCATGACCAGGTGTTGACGCGCGGAAATGGTGGGGAGTTGCATCAGCTTGCCACGGGCGATACCCCAGTGACCACCACCGCTCACGGCGTGCCGGTCAGCGACGACCAGAATTCACTCAAGGTGGGGGCACGCGGTCCGGTCCTGATGGAAGACTTCCATTTCCGGGAGAAGATCTTTCATTTCGATCACGAGCGTATTCCCGAGCGTGTCGTGCATGCCCGAGGCTATGGCGCGCATGGCTATTTTGAGGCCTACGATGTCCTGGCCGATTATACCAGGGCCGACATCTTCCAGCGTCCCGGCGAAAAGACACCGGCCTTCGTGCGGTTTTCAACCGTGGCGGGTTCGAAGGGGTCATTCGATCTTGCCCGGGATGTCAGAGGCTTTGCCGTCAAGCTTTATACGCAGGAGGGCAACTGGGATCTCGTTGGCAACAACATTCCGGTCTTCTTCATTCAGGACGCCATCAAGTTTCCCGACGTCATCCATTCGGTGAAGCCCGAGCCCGATCGCGGCTTCCCCCAGGCACAGTCGGCGCATGACAATTTCTGGGACTTTATTTCGCTTACACCCGAATCCATGCACATGATCATGTGGGTCATGTCCGACCGGGCCATCCCACGATCCTTCCGATTCATGGAAGGGTTCGGCGTGCACACGTTCCGCCTGCTGGACGCAGAGGACCGCTCCACCTTTGTCAAATTCATCTGGAAGCCTAAGCTTGGCCTGCAATCGGTCGTGTGGAACGAAGCTGTCAAGATCAACGGCGCCGACCCGGACTTTCACCGCCGCGACCTCTGGAATGCCATCCAGGCTGGCGACTATCCCGAATGGGAATTGTGCGTCCAGCTTTTCGATCAGGACTTTGCCGACAGCTTCGACTTCGACATTCTCGATCCCACCAAGCTCATTCCCGAAGAAATCATCGCCCCGGTCCCGGTTGGCCGGCTGGTGCTCGATCGCATGCCCGACAATTTCTTCGCCGAAACCGAGCAGGTCGCGTTCATGACCCAGAATGTCCCGCCCGGGATCGACTTTTCCAACGATCCCTTGCTGCAGGGGCGGAACTTTTCCTATCTCGATACCCAGATCAAGCGGCTGGGCTCGACCAATTTTACCCATCTGCCGATCAATGCGCCCAAATGCCCCTTCCACCATTTCCAGCAGGATGGGCACATGGCGATGCATAATCCGGCGGGCCGGGCAAACTACCAGCCCAATTCATGGGCGGCCGGGCCGCGTGAAGATCCCAGGAGGGGGCATCGCGCCTTTCCCGAGGAACTCGGGGGCACCAAGAGCCGGCTGCGTCCTGAAAGTTTCGCCGATCACTACAGCCAGGCGCGGCAGTTCTTCAACAGCCAGACCGTGCATGAACAAAAGCACATCGCCATGGCGCTCACCTTCGAGCTGAGCAAGGTGGAAACACCGGTTATCCGCGAGCGCATGATTTCCCATCTGCTCAATATCGATCCGGGCCTGGCCGAAACCGTGGCCGACAAGCTCGGCATCACTGAACTTCCTACACCTGCCGATGCGGCGGTGCCGCCACGCGATGACCTTCCCGCATCGGACGCACTGAGCATCATCAAAAATGGCCCGAACAGCTTTGCCAGCAGGAAGGTCGGTGTTCTTGTCACCGACGGCTGCGATGCGAGCCTGGTCAGGAAGGTTCAAGCGGCGCTAGAGAAAGAAGGCGCATTGATGGAAATTGTCGCGCCCAAAGTGGGTGGCGTAACGGCGAGCGATAGCTCGCATATCGATGCTCACCATATGATCGATGGCGGCCCGTCGGTCCTTTTCGATGCTGTCGCCCTCATCGTGTCCGCAGATGGTGCTGAGCGCCTATTGGGCGAGGCGGCGGCGCGAGACTTCGTTGCCGATGCCTTCGCTCATTGCAAATTCATTGCCCACAGCGCCGAAGCCGCTCCGCTGTTTGAAAAGGCCGGGATAGCGGCGGATCTGGACGAGGGGGTCATCGCCCTAGACTCAGCGAGCGCGATCACTCAGTTCATCGAGAGCTGCCGAAAGCTGCGGCTCTGGTCGCGGGAGGATGTGGTCAAGCTCTAGCCTGCCTTCCAACCGGCACGGCGTGAAAAGGCGGATGAACAACCAGTTCTCCAGTGGCACATTCCCATCGAGGAGTCCGAAATGCGTATTCTTGTCGGCAGTGAGCTGACCTTCGAGCTGGCCCAGCCCACGCCGCTGATCGCCATCCTCAATGTGCATTCCTCCCGCGTATCCGACCTTGAAGGGCCGGACCATCTGCTCACCTTCCCACTCGTGCCGGTGGAGGGATATCGCGACACATTCGGAAACTGGTGCAATCGGTTGGTGGCGCCCAAGGGACAAATGATCCTGCGAACGCGAGCCGTGGTTCGGGATGATGGGCGATGGGACGAGGCCGCGCCGGATGCCGAGCAATTGCAGGTACAGAACCTGCCGCACGACACGCTGCAATTCCTCTTGGGCAGCCGCTATTGCGAGACCGCATTTCTATCGGAAACGGCCTGGAACCTGTTTGGCAACACGCCTTTGGGCCGCGCTCGCGTTGAGGCGGTGGTGAATTTCGTCCATGAGCACCTGCAATTCGACTATACCAAATCGCGCCCCACCCGCACGGCCTGGGAGGCCTATAACGAAGGTGTCGGGGTCTGCCGGGATTTTGCCCATCTGGCGATAACGTTTCTGCGCTGCCTCAACATCCCGACGCGCTATTGCACCGGCTATATCAGCGATATCGGCCTTCCCCCGCCCTATGCGCCGCAGGATTTCGCGGCCTGGATCGAGGTTTTTCTGGGCGGTCAGTGGTATATGTTCGACCCTCGCAACAATGATCCCAGGATAGGCCGCATCCTGATCGCGCGGGGCCGCGATGCCGAAGACGTCCCCCTGACGCTAACCTTCGGGCCGAATACACTTGTCGGCTTTTCCGTGATCACCCAAGAAGCCGAAAGCTGATTGAGACCTCTTTCCGGACATCGGCGGTTCTTTCGCCAGACAGACCCAGTGCAACGGGGCGCTGTCCCGCACGCCAGTTTGGGAGAGTCAAAGGATACCAGCCGGGACGAAGATTAACCTCCCTCAAGTGGGGCTATAGGCTATGAAACGAGTTTTTTCAGCGCCTCTGTCAGCCGTGGCAGGTCATATGGCTTAGAAAAGAACAAGGCACCAAGAGGCAAATCCTCAGGTGCGACCTTTCTATGTCCCGAGCCGATGATGACACGAATATCTGGGCGGTTCCGCGATATAGTTCGGGCAAGTTCGAGCCCATCCATGGATCCGGGCATGTCGACATCCGTGAACAATGCGGAGATTTCTGTCTTCTGTCCGAGACAGGACATAGCTTCGTCAGCATTTGCTGCTTCGATGGCGATGAACCCCGCTTCTTCCACGAGATCGACGGCAGACATACGAATAAGCGGTTCGTCCTCTACGACGAGCACGACGAACGGTGCCGCTTCAGTGGGCCGGTATGCCATTTATTGTCCTAATCGCCGAGTTCCTGGATCAGGCTCATCGGCGCGCGGAACACCGCGACCAACCCTGTCGGTTCATAACGTTTGTCGACATCGCCTGTTCCGGCGATTCCCATACGGATCAGCCGCGAGCCAAATCCCTTGCGCGTTGGCTCGACGACGCTGGGACCGCCTCGCTCGTGCCAAGTCAGGTTCAGGACCCTGTCGCCGCCCTCACCCGTTACGGTCCAGGAAACATCGACCCTTCCGTCCTGGTTCGATAATGCCCCGTATTTGACGGCATTGGTTCCCAGTTCATGGAAAATCAGGGACAGCGAAAGACCTGCCTTGGGGCCGAGAGGAACGTCGGGGCCGGTAATGGCGATGCGATTTGGCTCCGCGTGGATCGCCAGCACTTTTTCGATCACAGCTCTCATTCTGGCCCGTGACCATGACTGGTTCAGCAGGATTTCATGAGCAGCGCTCAAAGCCTGCAATCGCGCCGAGAAGGCTTCTACCGCGTCGCGCTCCGACACATTCTTCAATGTCTGTGTGGCAATGGCCTGCACGATGGCCAGAGTATTCTTAAGGCGATGGCTCAATTCCTGATTGAGGACGCGTTGCTCGTCTTCGGCCCCGATCTTGCCCAGGGAAGCGTAAGTGCGGTCGGCGACGCCCCTGGCGAATTCCATTTCGTCCCGGGTCCATATCCGTGCCGTGCTGTCATGGGCGAACAGCACGCCGACGAGCTGGCCGCGTTCGACGACAGGCACTTTCAGCAGCGAGCGCACGTTGTGCTCCAGATAGTCGGCGCCATGCCCCCCAAGCCAGTCAGCCTGCGCAACATCGGGCAGCGCCAGCGTCTGCCCGTTTGCCAGCTTCTCCAATATCTCCGCAAACCCGCCAAGCGGTTTACCACCAGCAAGGGAAATGACGTTCGGAGCGTTCCAGTCCAGTTCGACCACGAAAGCATCGGCCTGGCGATCGATGCGGGAATAACCGGCGCGATCGACCGCCAATCCCTGAGCCAGGACCGCTGAGGAAATGCGCAGGGCCTCCTCGATCGTGCCGACTTCGCGAAGACGGTCGCCAAGCGAGAGCAGCGCGGCATTCCGGATATCGCGCTGCTTGCTGTCGCTGATGTCGATGACCACACCAACCATTTTGGTCGGCTGGCCATTTGGGTCCATCACAAATCTGGCGCGCCGTGCCACCCAGCGTAATTCGCCATCGTCCGGCCGCCGGATTCGATATTCCACGTCCAGGCGTGCCGTCCCGGTGCGCCGTGTCTGCTTGTCCGAACGGAGAGCCTCATCGTCCTTTTCCACCAGCGCTTCAAGAGTAGCAGCGGGATAAGATCGCTGTGCCGGAAGCCCGAAAATGCGGCAGAACTCCTCGGAAACTTCTACTTCGCCGCTGGCGATATCGACTTCGAAGATGCCGATGCCGCCGGCATGCTGGGCAATGCGCAATCGGGCTTCGTCCAGCCGTATCTGTTCGTTCTCCGCCACCAGACGTGTTGCTTGCGCCTGGCGACGTATTCCCAGACGGCGCTGCACCTCGGTCTGATAGGCCTGTGCCCTGAGCGCGCGACGAAGCTCGAGCTGCGTCATGACCTGACGGGCGAGCACGCGAAGCGTTCGCTGCTGCAATTCGCTCAATTGGCGTGGCTCGAAATCGAGAACGCATACTGTACCGATTGGGAAACCTTCAACGGTCTTGAGCAGCGCGCCGGCATAAAATCGCAGATGCGGTTCGCCGGTCACCAGGGAATTGCAGTCGAACCGCGTATCCTTGGTGGCGTCAGGAACGATCAGGAAGTCTTCCTCCAGAATCGCCTTGGCGCAGAATGAGCTTTCGAAAGGCGTTTCCCTTACACCCAGGCCCACTTCGGCCTTGAAGAACTGGCGTCTGTCGGCAATCAGGTTGACCACCGCAATCGGTGTACCACAGATGTCCGAGGCCAGCCGGGCGATATCGTCGAAGTCAGTCTCGCGCGGCGTATCAAGTATCTCGTAGCGCGCCAGTGCGGCCAACCGCTCTTCCTCACGGTCGATGGCGTCGTTGACCGCAATACTCATCGCCCGAAATCCTTTATGTCATTCTCGACGTTTTTGATCGAATTTGGCCTCTGTTCGCAAATACAATCATAGCATGGCGGCAGGCCCCACGCGTAAGGCATTTTAGTGACACAGTTCCTGGCACCATGATGGATTACATGCCATCGCGGAGGCCGGCGGAAGACCGCCCATCGCTGAAGCCAATCATATTTGCCAGGCTCTATCCACACGTCGTGCAGTTAGCATTCCAGCGGAACCGCCTGTTCTCCTGATAGAGGCGAGTATGAAATGTCCGTCGGCGGTTGTACGCTAGGAATGGTTCCGGAAACAGAGCGGCTGCTATCTGCGTTCTGAACTTAAAAGGCAGACAGTCTGAAAACGGCCCCTGATGCGACGTGCAATAGCGCCCTCGCCACTGCCAACTGTTTGTTAGGAAACTCACCAACGGTCACGTAAGAAAGTGCAGCAAAAATCGGCATTTATACGCCTGAAGCGATACAGCTCAGAACAAGGACGCGTGTTGCCTGTTTGTGTTAGCGTTCATCGCCCAAACTTTCTGCCGCCTTTTCGGACGCCAACCCAAGGCATTTCGCCGGCGACATTGGCTTCCCGAGCGCGCTGCAAGGCAATAAATTCCTCTCTTGGCAGAGGGACCACCCCTGCCCCATGCGAACCGGAAAATTCAGGCCGCTTGCCTGCATGCCCAAGAGCGAAAGTCGGAAAGTGCCAGCCGCATATCGAGCAGCGCAGGCGGGATGCCAGGCGGTCGCGTCCCTCATAAAAGTCAAAGCTCCAGCCGAGCCGTTCGGCCAGGGACTCCAACCGCAGTTGAGCGTCATGCGTGCAAACCCAATAGTGGCTGCAATAGGCGTGGATGGCCCGGTGCGTATCCCGGAAATCCTCGAGGGTGCGAATGGGGCGCATCAGTGAAAATTTCGCCCGGTTGGCAAGGCGTCGAGCAGCCTTTCGGCGCTGGCAGCGTCATATTGTTCCTGCTCCCGGTTGCGCCCCTTAGGTCCGCCGCTCTTGATCTCATCAGCGCGCGCAATGGTCCGTTCGCCGATACTCACGCCGCCGGCGATCGATGCCATATCGCTTGTGAGGTCCACGAACTTTTCGGCAATGACGTGGATGACGATGCCTTCCCGTTGCAGCTTGCCCCGGACCCCCAGCACCCTGGCGCCCAGCACCACGCGGCGATTGGCTTCAAATACCTTCGGCCAGATGATGACATTGACCACCCCGCTCTCGTCTTCGAGCGTGGCAAAAATGACGCCGCTGGCCGTGCCAGGTCGCTGGCGCACCAGGACCAGCCCAGCGACGTTGACGTAGCGACCCGGAACCAGAGTTCGCAGCGCGTCGGCCACAACAACGCCGCGACCAGTAAGACCTTCGCGCAGGAAGCTCATCGGGTGCGCCTTCAGCGAAATCGAGAGGCTGCGGTAGTCGTGTATGACTTCTTCGCCAAGTGGCATCGGCGGCAGATGGCTCTCCTCGTCCACAAACGCTTGAGGGGAGCTGGCGGCTTCAAAAAGTGGCAGAGACTCGGCACCGTGGTCTCCAATCAGTCCGGCGATCGCCCATGACGCGTCGCGGCGCGATAGCCCGAGTGACTGGAAAGCGTCTGCATCGGCGAGGGTTTTCAGAACCGCCGGTGGAAGGCGTGTTCGCAGCCAGAGATCACGGATGCTGTCATACCCGCCGCGCCGGCGGGCAATGATCAGGTTGGCATGGTCGGTGCGAAGCCCGGCCACGAGATTGAAGCCCAGCCTTATTCCCATATTGCCCCAGATATCGTCTTCCATCTCGGCATGCCGTGGCGCCAGTGTCAGCCCAGCCTGATTGGTGCGCTCCATGACGACTTCGAGATCGGAGAGGTTGAGGTCGACCGGCCGCACGTCGACGCCATGGTCCTGCGCGTCCCGGATGATCTGCGAGGGCGCGTAAAAGCCCATGGGTTGCGAGTTGAGGAGCGCGGCCCCGAAAACGTCCGGATAATGACACTTCAGCCAGCAGGACACGTAGACCAAAAGGGCAAAACTGGCCGCATGGCTCTCAGGGAAACCGTAGGAGCCAAACCCTTCGATCTGGCGGAAACAGGCCTCGGCAAAGTCCCTTGTGTACCCATTTCCCAACATGCCGTTGATGAACTTGTCGCGGAAGATTCCGACGCCACCGGTACGTTTGAAGGTCGCCATGGCGCGCCGGAGCTTGTCGGCCTCGCCGGGGGTGAAGCCGGCGCCGACGATGGCGATCTTCATCGCCTGCTCCTGAAAGAGAGGCACTCCATAGGTTTTCTTGAGCACGTGCTCGAGCTCTGGTGACGGATAGGAGGTTGGCTCGAGTCCCTGGCGGCGCTTGAGATAGGGATGCACCATGTCGCCCTGGATCGGCCCAGGGCGAACGATGGCCACCTCGATGACCAGATCATAGAATTCCGAAGGCTTGAGCCGAGGCAACATGCTCATCTGCGCCCGGCTTTCGATCTGGAAAACGCCGATCGTGTCTGCCCGGTGGGTCATTTTATAGACCCTGGGATCCTCCTGCGGGACGGTCGCAAGGGTCAGCTGTTTCCCGTAATGTTGGCGGATCAAGCCGAACGCCCGGCGGATACAGGTGAGCATTCCGAGCGCCAGGACGTCGACCTTGAGAATGCCGAGCTCGTCGAGATCGTTCTTGTCCCACTCGATAACCGTCCTATCTTCCATGGCAGCGTTGGAGATCGGCACCAACTGGTCGAGACGATCGCGTGTGATGACGAAGCCACCGACATGCTGTCCGAGGTGGCGGGGAAAGCCATAGATGGTTTCGGCGATGGTCATCACCATGCTGATGGTGTGATCGTCTGGCGCGATGCCGATCGAGCGAAGGCGGTCTTCGGGGATATCCACCCTGCCCCATCCCCAGTTCAAGCCAGAGATCGCGGAGATGGTGTCGTCGGACAGTCCAAACACCTTGCCGACGTCACGAATGGCGCCCTTGCCGCGATAGGTGCTAACGGTGGCTGTCAGACCCGCCCGAGACCGGCCGTACTTCTGATAGATGTATTGCATCACCTCCTCGCGCCGCTCGTGCTCGAAATCAACGTCGATGTCAGGCGGCTCATCGCGCTCGGTCGAGACAAAGCGTTCAAACAGCAAGTCGACCAGCATGGGATCGACTTCGGTGATGCCAAGGCAGAAACAGACCGCGGAATTGGCAGCCGAGCCGCGTCCCTGGCACAGGATCCCACGCTCCTGTCTGGCGAAGCGGACAATATCGGCAACCGTAAGAAAATAGGGCGCGTACTTCATCTCGGCGATGAGTGCCAATTCGTGCGCAAGCCCCTTCTGCACCTTGTCGGGGACACCGTGCGGATAGCGAGTTTGAGCGCCGCCATAGGCCAGCCGTTCCAGCGTTTGCTGGGCGGTCTCGCCGTTGCCGACCGCTTCCTCAGGGTAGATGTATTTCAGTTGATCGAGGCTGAACGTAATCTTTTCGAGGAACTGGCGGGTCTCGGCGATCGCGCCGGGATGCCCTGAAAATAAGCGCATCATCTCTTCAGGCGACTTGATATGTCGCTCGGCATTCGCCGCCAGGCGAAAGCCGGCCTCCTCGATGGTCACGTGTTCCCGGATGCAGGTGAGAACGTCCTGGATGGGTTTGCGTCCCCGTTCGTGGAAGAGCGCGTCCGTGGTGGCGAGCGTCGGCAAGCCATGGGATACGCAATTGCTATCGATGCGGTTGAGCCGGGCCGTATCATGGCCGTCAAGCCGTGTGGCGGCCGCCACCCAGACGCGCCCGGGTGCGTCGCCATGGATCAGGCTTGCGACACCGACGTCCTGTTCAAGGCTCTCGTCGCGCGGCAAAACGATCATCAACTGCCCGTCGGCATGATCGACCAGGTCTTGCAAACTGAGATCGCAGGAGCCTTTGGGAGCACGGCGGTTTCCCAGAGTCAGCAGAGCGCTAAGGCGCCCATACCCGGCGCGGTCTTGAGGATAGACGGCAATGTCGGGGGTCCCATCGGAGAAGACCAGCCGGGTGCCGACCACCAACCGAAAACCAGGGTAATCGTCCCGGATATCTTTCCAGGCGGAATAGGCGCGCACCACCCCCGACAGGCTGTTCCTGTCACATATGCCGATACCGGAAAGACCAAGCCCCGCCGCTTGTGCCACCATTTCGAAAGGGTGACTGGCGCCGCGAAGGAAAGAGAAATTGGTCGCGGTGACCAGCTCGGCGTAGGCAGAATTGCGCCCCGATGTGACACCCCGCACTTCCACGATGAGCTCCCGTCCAACGAACTTTCTGTTCGCTCTTTGTTCTCACTCAGATCATGAAAGAGTCAAGACTGGGAGTTGGTTGGGGGCAAGCTGTGAACTCTTGCTTCTGCTGACCAGCTAAAAAAGACTTGGCTGTGCCGGGACGACAGGCGGCTCCTCATCGCGCAGCCCTCGCTTCCGCTGTTCCTCCTGAGCGCTGTATCGCACATCAACGTCGCGCTCTCTGGCAAGGGCTTCCAGCGTTTCCTCGTCGACGCGATCCCAGTCTTTGCCGCGATATGGTCCTGTCGGCACGCGGGGGAGAAGGCCGGGTTCGGCGCTCCAGGCCAAAAGCTGCTCTGCTGTCGCTTCGTTGAGCATGTCCCTCAGATGATGGGCCGTCACATAAGCGTCGGGCAGTGCCCGATGCGCGGGAAGACCGAGCTCATGCACCAGCCCCTCAGGCATACGCTGATACCGCAACGTCTGATTGGAAAAGCTTGTCAGTCCCGGCCAAAGTCGGAGGGCGCACTTCCAGGTACAGATCCATTTGGTGCCCCCGCTCAGTTGAGGCGTACAAAAGCGCTGCTCGAACGCCGCGCGGTGGGCGGCCAGGGCCAGAACACCACCATCTGGCTTCAGGACCGCCGGCGCCACTTGCTTCCAAAACGGTGCATCGGCGACCTCACGATCAAGAATATGATGCACGGCCATCGTCTCTCGGCTGATCGGCCTGCCCGGGTTTACGAACAGCGCGCCCCGTTCTTCACCGAGGTGCCATCGCCCATCATCTCCCAGAACCACATCCTGCCAGCCGATCTCGCAGACATCGGTTGCCGCGTTTCCTGCTGTCTCGAGATCAATGACGCGAACACGCTGTCTGGTCGGCGATGGTGTCATCAGCACCAGAACTCGACGCCGTCCGGCCATCGGCGCGCCAGCCCCTCCTCTATGAGGATGTCACCGACGTCTCGTCCAGCGATGCGGATAGTCGCCAACGTGCGGCTGCCGGTGCCATCCACGCCAAAGGTCTCGACCGTGAAGGGATTTGAGTTGAGCAGCTCGAGCAGCCGAGCACTGGCGCGCTTTGCCAAAGCCACTTCCTGCTCGCCGCCGCAGATGCCGTCATAGGGCTCGGGTGTGTCGTAGGACTGCAAACGCAGGTTCATGCCCTGATACCATACCGTGTCCCCGTCCACGACGCAGGTATAGCGGTTTGATCCGCACATCGAAAAGGAGGCGGTCACGCTTTCGGAAGACGCCCCCTGCCCGGTGCTCTGTTGCGGCAAGCCTGACGGCATGAATTGGTCGACGGACACCCAGCCGAGGGCGCAAACCGCGATTATGGCAATGACCGCAAGAAAAGGCGTTAGGCGGTCTGGCTTTCTGGAAGCTGAGGACCTGCGGCGCGGAGCGGAGCGAAAACCGTTCATGTTGGGTTTTTTTGCCCCTTGTTGGTGGGAAAGTCAGTACAGTTCTTTGGCCGCGGCAACTTTGAAGCCGCACACCAGGCAAGAATTTGAGGCCGATCTTGCACGAACTAAGTCGGGTTGTCCGCAAGGTATTTTGCAAGGTCATCCAAAGTCGCGAGCTCGGCCTGCTCTGCCGCCCACTTCGCAAAATTGGTCATGGTGATACTGTGAATACGGTATCGCACGTGCTTGCCGTCACGCGTGGTTTCGAGCACCCCTGCATCGACCAGCATCTTGAAGTGATGGGACATCGTAGATGCTGATTTTTCGCTTTTGAGGTCAGAGGGCGATGATCCGGGGGCCTGCTGGACATTTCGAAAAATATCGAAGCGTGTAGAATCCCCAAGGGCCACAAGGACTTTCAGCGCTTCGTCATCGGTCAATTCGAAATCCTTCGACGCATTTTGCGTGTTGTTGCCCAGGTGCCGTTAACCATTCTTAACGGTTTCCGATGACGGCCGCGATCGCTTGATACATCCTGCTTTGAGGACTCCGCCCGGAATCCCGGTTGTCATCAAGGCAGCCGCCAGAGCTGGTTGCACAACTCTGACGGCCTGACCAGACGACCGACCTGCTATGCACAGGAGTGGCCGAATGGCTATGCTCATCTATCGCCGCGATTGGATTCGCTGCAACTCTCTCGCTGACATTTTCAAAGACGGTAACAGCCGGCCTGCGCCTCGCAGCACCACCTTGGTGCGCTCGCAGCGCTAGCCCCCTCTTCCGTCGATCATGCCCCTGACTCTCGCGAGCCCTGCGCTCGCGTGAGCCCGGCTGTGTGATCATTCTCAAAGCTCTCGTCTGCCTGCCGTCCGCATCCGCGGACCGGCTTGCGCTGGAGTCTGTCGAAAATGTCCAAATCTGCAAAAAATGCGCTGCCACCGGCAACGCCTTGTCACGAGTTTGACGATCCTGCCGATCTTGGCGATTGCCCCAATCCTGTGGAACGCCTGCTCAGTGATGCTGAGCTCGACACGCTCCACCGCACCGCAGTGGGACGTCCCCGCATGCTTTGGGGATCAGATACGGCTTTTGTTCGTCTCAGTCCTGAGCCGGACCCGTCAGCATATGGCGGAAAGCGCAGCGATCGTGCCTCCGATTATCGCGCCATCGAGATCGCCCGCGCGCTGAGCGAACCACTGGCCCTCAAGGGGCCGGCGACCGCTCACGCCATCGATGAGCTGGTCGCAACCGTCTTCGCGGCGGCTCCGAATTTTGCCCGGCCGCTCGAAGCGATCCGGCAGAGTGCGCAGTCCATGGTGTGCCGGGGCGCACCCCACTTCCAGTTCACGCCGATCCTGATCGAGGCACCACCTGGGTGTGGCAAGACTACAATGGCGATGCGCCTGGCTGCGGCCAGCGGGCTGCCGGCGCTTTACCTCGACGCCACCGCCATGACCACCAGCACGCCAATCGTCAGCGCAGACAGCGTCTGGAGCCATGCCCGGCCTTCTGAAGTCGTGCAGTTCTTGGCGCACGAGCAGGTGGCCAATCCGGTCATCATCCTCGACGAGTTCGACAAGCTGCAAAACCTCTCGGCGCACGCCCGGCCGGATGCCACCGAGATCATGCTGCCTCTTTTGCAGCGCAGCACCGCCGCCGCGCATCTCGATCATTTCCTGCAATGCAGGGTCGATCTCAGCTTCATCAACTGGATCCTGCTCTGCAACGACCTCAATCGCATCGCCAGGCCGGTGCGCGATCGCTGCACCGTCATTCGTATCAATGCGCCGGACGTTGACGAGATCGCAGAAATCGCCCGGCGCGAAGTGCAGCGCCGCGGTCTGCCCGACGAGCTTGTCGCGCCGATCGTTCGTGCCGTCCGCACGGGCCGCCTCACCTCGCTTCGCAAACTCCACAAAGCTTTGGATCGCGCCGATGCGGCAGCGGCCCGCCCTCTTCTCAACTGATTTCTTGAAAAAACGCAAAAAATAGGACGCAGACCATGAACAAGACCATTCAGCTTCGCGCCATCGAAACCGTCGTCGATACCACCATGCCCTTGGGCCAGCAGGTCCGTCTGGCCCGAAACATCCTCGATCCTCTGACAGAAGTTGGGCTCAGCGAACTCCGCGCCGATGTGCGGACGGCTTATGTCGCCGGTCATCCGCGCTTTCGGTGCCCCGACTGCAACGAGCCTTTGTTTGCTGCACAGAATCCGGCATCCGCGGACGCCCCGCGTGACGGCCGGGGCGCGCACTTCAAGCATCATGCCAACGCGGATGCTCCGCCCTGCCGGCGGCGCACCGCTGCAAATCTGCACGACATCGGTGCAGTCAAGTTCGCCGGGTTGGGCGAAGGCACTGACCATTCCAACCTCAAGCACATGCTAGCCTTCTGCTTGTCGCAGGATCCCAACGTCACGGACATTGAGGTCGAACGCCAAATCAGGGCGCTGGATGGCTCCTGGCGCCAGCCCGACGTGAGTTTCGTGCTCGACGGCCAGGCCGTGGCCGTCGATGTGCAACTGGCGGCCGCGTCCCTCTCCACCATTCTGGAGCGGGGCGTCTTTTACGCGGCCAACAAAATCCGTCACATCTGGGTTACGGATACCGCCAACCTCGACCGCTTGAGCCAGTTGGCCTTCCGCGACATTTATCTCGGCATGGGCGGCCGCATCTTTGCCCTCGACGCCGACGTCGCCGCCGCCTGCGTCGAGCAGGGCAGGATTCAGCTCTGGGAATTGAGCATCATGCCCAGGCTGGCCCCGCCCCTTCCGCTGCACAACGTCTGGGAACGCGACGTGGTCGACCAGGAAACCATCCTCATGGATCCGGCAGCGCGCAAGGCGGAAGGGCAAAAGCGCTATCGCCGGTCTTTGGCCAACCAGGTCGGCCAGCATTTTGGCCCTCAGCGGGCGTCCATGCGCGCGGCTCTTGCCGAGGGCAAGCCGCTCGAATGGATGCGGCCGGAATGGACGACGATCGCGCGTCAGATCAAGGGCCGCGATATCGACACCGCGATCACTCAGGGCGTTGGTGCGGTTCTGCCTTGGTTGTTTGCGGCGGAAGCCTATGCATCCTGCGCTGAACCAACGGCACGCCCCGTTGCCCTCGCGGCAATGCATCAGGCAACCGCAGCCGTGCTGACCATACGCAACGCCAAGGACTGGGCGCCGTTGGTGGAAACCGTGTGCAAGATGTCGCCTCCGGTTCAGGCTGCGATTTCCCCCGATCACCGCGACCAGCTCAACACGTTGCTCGCCACAGCAGAGCCCACAACGTCCGTCATCCGCAACCATGCACAGATGCTGTCGGTGCTGTTCCCCTGGCTCGGCTTCAAGCTGTTGGTTAAGGCGCCAAAGTTCGGCCCCTCGATCAACCGCCGCAACTCTCACTAAAAGAGAAGAGAAGCAGCCCGGGACATTCCGATGTCGCGGGCTGCTGGCCTCTGTTTACTCCGCTCGACAAGCTCGGGGTAAACAGATGCCAAAGAGGCCGCCAAAGGCGGCCTTCTCCGGGACAATAAGAAAGAAAAGAGAAGAAAGAAGAGGGGGCGCCCGCGCGCGTCCGTGAGAAAAAGGCATTCGAGCACAGAGGTTGACGCCAGAGCAGGCCGCCTACCCTTTCCCAAAACCAGCTCCATAGGAGCTGGTACACGCCGCAGGCGACCAGCGGCCTGAGCTGGGGTCAAGGCCAGTTCAAGGCTCCAGTTTCCAATGCATGCGCAGCATAGCGGGCGCATTACCACGATCCCGACCAAGCATTAGCTGGTCGGGTCCATCCAAGCGGGCATTTGAAACTGGAAGAACTGGCCGGACCTCGGAGCGACAGAGAAAGAGGAAATACTTTCTCCAATCCGAAGAGCAGGAAAAGATCATTTTATAACAATGGCTTATATACTAGCCTGCACTTTCCGGATGCCGAGACGGCTAATTCTTCAAATACCGTTCCCAGGGCAACTTGAAGCCATTCGCACCCGATTTCGTGTCCAGCCCAGATGCGTGCCGCCGACCAAGGCCGAGCACCGGATCGGCGAGACCGAGGTGCGCTTTAAATATATCAAGACCTACTCAAAAACGGCTTCCGCTGCCCGCCCCTGTGACAGGCAATTTCGATTTGGATGCCATCGATGGCTACATCTCGAAGCGCAACGCCTGCCCCTTGAGCAACTTTGCGCATTTGACCGATGGCTAAAATGGGGCCGGGAGCAGCACGGCAGTTTTTGGTCGCCGCATGCGTAAAGGCAGACATGGCGCCGGTGGTCATGACGATGGCTCAATTGGGGCCGACAGCAGTCAGGCAGCTTTTTGTCGCCGCCTTCGGAAAGCAGCCATCGGGCGCAGGATGGCGCCGGCGACACGCAGGGGCAACGGGAGGCTCAAAAAGCAGGCTGAGCTTCAGGCGCCTTGACGTCGAATACCTTCGTCCGGTGCCACTCCAAGAAGACCCGATGTTTGTCGGTCAGATCGACTGGCCGATCAAAATAAAGGCGCGCACGCGCCTTCTCGCTGAGGTTCTCCGAAAAGACCGGAATGCCGTCATCGCCGAAGGTGACCAGACCGCCATCGAATACGGCATCCCAAAGAGCCGACAGAAGCAGGCCGTTATGGACATCCAGACGCTCTGCGTCGTTTTCACAGTCGCGCCATGGCTTGATGTGAGAGGCACGGAGAAGCGGCTTGTCGACAATCCCGGTCAGAGGGCATCGCCCCCGCCAGTATTTGATCAGACGCTCACGAAAGATGTTCTGGCCGACACGCTGGACCACAAGGCGTTCCGCCTCCGTCGTCTTCGGCAAGTTCTTTGTGCGGTGAAGAAACTCCTGAAGTGGCGCGTCGGGAAGGCTTGCGGCAAGCTCGTAAACTCTCGGCATTACGCCATAAAGCTGTGGCAGAGAGGCAAACCGGAACCGTGCGAGGCCTGGTCCTGCGGCATCGGACGGCTCAATCCCGATCTCTGCAATGACCCCGGCGTGATCCAGGGCGAGGAGCCACGCGCCGGAACTGTCCCGTGCGAGCCAGATCGACCCCTGCGCGGTCGTCGAACTGTACCGCTGCCAGCCATCGATTTCGCCATGGGGGCGCCGGAAGCCGTTCTGGTAGGTGACCTTCTCGCATTCCTGGCGGGTCACGAAGGATTGGGGCGTCTCGATTATGGTCATGCGTACTTCCTGCCTGCTCCCTTAGCCGGCTAGTTGATCAAGCTGATCAAGAAGACGCGAAAACCTGCGAAGCTGCTCGAAATCGCCGTCTTCGATCACATCAGGGTGGAAATGCATGATTTCGTTCCGAAGCTTACGAACTTCATCCAGCTCTTTACAGAAGGTTTTCCTGCAGGCGACGAACCCGAGCTGAGCCCAGTTTTCCTCCTTCTCGAAAATCCTCTGATACTCGCCAAAGGTCAGCTGGGACGCTTTCGTGACTGCGGCCTTGCGATCCAGATCATTGTCATCACAGGCCGCACGCAGGGTATCGACGTCGAAGACATCCTGAATAAGCTTCCGGATCTGGTTTTCGATACGACCCAAGAGAAGAAACGGCTCCGACAAACCTTGGAACTGTTCGCTTAGGTCGGTCGCAGTCACGATCCCCGTGATCTTTCGGTCAGCCGCCGCCCGGACGAAAACATAGTCCCGCTGAATGATGGTCTTTGTGACCTCAAAGAGCGAGTCTGCGTCAGAGACCTCCGTCGCCTGCTCCATGGCATCACTCACATTGGTCAACGCGTTGCGTTGACTGAGCCTGCTTCCGATGGATTTCCAGCTGATCGCACCCTTCAGATCACGTGGCCCGGTCATGACGGCCAGTTGTGAAAAGTCATAGGCCAGCATCAGCGTGACGGCCCGTTCGATCGGATCCTGCGGATTGACCGAAATCACCTCGCGGTTCGCAGCCTCGAGCATGCGCACGAGATGGGTCATGTCCGCGACATCTGCTGGTTTGGCAGCCTCCACCGCCTCGGCGCCCGGCTGGTTAGCGGCAACAGGAGCGGCCTCAGCTGCGGGCGCTTGCGCCTCTCGCTTCTTAAAGATCACGGGCGCATCGATCCATGTCGTCGTGAAATGAGGATCGGTCCGAAGCCCCGCGACTTCCAGTTCCGCTTCGATGCGCTCGACGACTCCGCCACGCCTGCGGCGCGCGCCAAACCAGCGAAGCAGCTCCCTTACGCTGCGCGAAGGTTCCCGCCCCGCCGCCACGTCGGCCTTCACCTCTTCAAACTCGGCAGCGACGGCCTCGATTTCGGGGTTCGCGACCTCTTCGAGAACGGGCGCGTCTACGACAATCACTTCATCTTGCATCGCTCACATCCCCATCGCCGTGAATTCGCCGTTCGTCTCCATCCGGTCCCAGGCGTCGAGGACAAGGCGGCGGGTGCGGTATTCGCCGTGTTGGCGGATTTCCTTTTCCTTCAGCACGCGGAAGGTTTCCGAGGGGTAGTCGGGGCCCTTCACGTCGGCGGGGTCGAGGATGTAGCGTAGATCGTCGCGGGTCAGGCCGTAGGCGCGGGCGTAGAAGGCGTCGAGATTGGCGCGCAGGAGGGCACGGCGGTCCTCGTCCCAGGCGAAGGGCGGGCCGTCATGGCCCAGATCGCGGGCGAAGGGGGCGAGGCTGTGCGAGGTGTAGGTGAGTTCCAGGACCTTCGGGGTGATAAAGGAGGCTTGGGTCTCTGTTGTCTGCTCTGGGGAAAGAAAAGGCAGCTGCTCAAGGTAGAAGAAGTTCAGGTTCGTGCCGCCGATTTTTTGACGTGCAACATAGTCAGCAGTGAGCGAGCACGCCGCACCAAAGAAGAACATCATCTTGTCGGTTGGAAGATTGCTTGCAGGGAACAAAATATGTTCACTGTTCCCAACTGCGCCGATTGGAAAGATTGTCGGAATTATCGTCCGTTCATTGGTGGCGTTGGTGATTTTGCGCATCCCGATTAGCCACTCGTGTCGCCAGCCTTGCTTGGCTAGGCGACCGTTGACTTCAGCGATTGATACCCAAAACCGTGGAATAGCTTCATAGGACGGATCATACTTGCTCTGTGATGACACGCTGGTTTCGTCCGCTTCGTCATCTTGAGAGGACAACCATCGGTGATCATAGATGTGGAGCATTTTTGCTTCGTACAAAGGCACGAAGGCCACACTTCCATCGGATGAGAGCCAAACGTTTCCTGAAAGGGAAAATTTTTTTGCCTGTAAGTCGGCCGCCGAATGAAAGAACTTTGCATCCCTCGTCATGTCAAAAAATGTACTTGCATGTGACATGCCCCAAGGATTGCCTTCCTCTCGGGCTCTTTTGTCAATTAACACTGGTGAATTAGCATAGATCTTCACGGTCAACTCTGCATCTGAGCGAGTGCGGAAAATCGGTGCCGTCCCCGTATTAGGGTTCATCGAGGAAATTTCGCCGGGGGTTAGAGAGAAGCGTCGATCTTCCTCCGAGAGCTGATTGGGCTCACTAAGAAAGAAAGCCAATTGAGCTTTTGGTTCATTTTCGCCGATTGTCAAAAGACTGAACTTAAACATCCGATGCACGCCCGAAAACAGTGGTAACCTATTGTCAAAATCGACAAGCTGCGAAAGTCGGCGAGATTCCACCAGATGAGCAAAGAACGGAGCGGTAAGTGCATCTGTCGCGATTCCGGTCGGGACAATAATTCCGGATCTTCCTCCCCGCTTTTTTACCTTGTCGAACAGCTCGGCAAAGAGCGCATAGGTATTTACGTCGCCGCGGCCACACAGTGGGAAGCGACCGCCACTGTCGCCAGACAGAAGCACGAAGGTTGAAACTGCTTCGGCCTCACGGCGAGCGCTTTCGAACTCCGAATATAGGTTCCGCTCAACACTACCGACGGGAGCATCTTGGAGCGCAGAAATGAGAGCCGACCGCGCCTTTGCGCTCTTCTCACTTCCAATCCTGGGATCACGCGACGCAAAGAACTCGTGCTCCTGCACTTTGATCCGCTCCCACGGCGGATTGCCCAGCACTACGTCAAACCCGCCGCGCTGCATCACATCGGGGAACTCAAGCGGCCAATGCAGGGCGCGGGCGTTGCGGGCGGCCTTAGGCGCCTCCAACATCGCCTGGCGCATCTTGCCCTGATTGAGGGCCATCCACAGTTCCTCGGTCGTCGGCACGGTGCGGGCCGAGGCCCCCGCCGGTGCGCCGCCCACCTTGGGCAGCAGGAAGGCCGCCACATAGAGGTCTGCCGCCGCCTTGGCGCGGACAAAGGTCTGCCCCTTGCGCAGTTCCTTGAACCGTTTGGCCTTGGCGCCGATCTGCTCGACCGTATCCTCGGGCAGGTCGCGGAACCCCGAGAAATCCAGTGCCAGCGGTTTCATCGCGGGCATCGACGCCTGACCGGTGCCGAAGTCGAACCCGCCTTGGCCCGCCGTCGCGTCGCGATTGGCCTTGAGGTAGTATTTCGCGGTTTCCTTGTCGTCGCCGGTCAGCGGCTTGTAGGCGGCATCGGGGATGCCGTCCTGCAGCACCTGCAGGTCGAACACCCCCAGCAGCGCATCGCCGCAGCGGATCTGCGCGTCGAAGAAGCCGAGGGGAAGGCCCGGGTCCACCGTCTCGATCCAGAGTGCGACCTTTGTCAGCTCCACCGCCATTGGGTTGCGGTCCACCCCATGGATGCAGCAGCGCGCGACATCGCGCAGGGCATGGCGGAAATCGGCGAGCGAGGGCGTGCCCTCGGCCCGGATGCGCGCGAGCCGCGTCGCGATGCGGCGGGCGGCGGCCAGCAGGAAGTGGCCCGAGCCGCAGGCCGGGTCGATGACCGAAAGCTTCAGCAGTGCCTTGGCGGGATCATCAGCCTCGGCCTCGGTCTTGTCGAGCACGGGGTTGAGCGCGGTGTCGAGCAGAGCCTGCACGAGGCTGTCGGGCGTGTAGTAGGAGCCGGTGGTCTTGCGCTGGTTGCCTTTCTGCTCGGCCGCCTCAGAGGCAAAGACGAGCGTCTTGCCGTCGTCGCCCAGTTGCGGCTGGAGTTCGAGGAGGGATTCGTAGACGGAGCCCAGTTCCTCGGTCTCCATCGCGCGCCAGTTGACCGGGACCATGCCGGTCTTGTCGGCGAGCCAGGAGAGGCGGTAGAGCGCCTCCATGAAGGCGCGGTTGCGCAGGCGAGCGGTCTCAAGGTGAGGCAGCCGGTCCTCAGCAAAGAGGCCGCCGAGCGCGGGCAGCGCAAGGACGGGCTGGCCATGCGTGAGAGCGCGGAAGACGATCTTCACCCCCTCGTAGCGGTCATGGTGCTTGTCCCATGTGGCGGCGCGATAGCATTGCTTGCGCAGCGACTGGAGCGAATAGCCTTGGGCGTAGAGGGCTCGAGCCTCGGGTTTGGCCTTCTCGGGATGGAGAAGGTTCCGGTCCTCGGCCACCATCAGGAAAATCAGGCGGTAGACGAGACGCAAGAGTTCGTTGAACCATTCGGTCAGGTTCACTTCGCCGGTCTGGAGCTTCGCGGCGAGGTCAGGGTTGGCCTCGAGAAAGCCCGAGCCAAGGAGCTTGAGGGCCAGCTGGACCTGGCCGGCCAAGCGATCACGCGCGGCTTCACCTTCCTTGGTGCCGGCATCGCGCCAGCGTTCAAGTGCGCAATCGGTGGCAGGTGTGTCTACCGCCCCGAAACGGGAGCGGTGGATCAGCAGCCAGAGCACAGCGAAGGACGCGATGTCCTCGCTGGTGAACATCTGCGCCAGATCGGCCTCGATATAGGCCGGGCGGGTCAGAGAGGCGTTGTCGCGCATGAGGCGCAACTGCAATCCGTTGGTCACGATGCCCCAAAGGACTTCATCCCCGTCATTCAGATGGTCCTGAAGGGCAAAGGCCGGAGAGCGCGATCTGTCCGTCGAGAGCGTCGGGCTGCGGCGATCAAGCAGCTCGGACGGCGGGACGACGACGACAGGCACGCGGTTGGACGCCATCAGGGCGATCGGTGCTCCCGCCTGGGTAAGATCAGAGTAGCCGAAGGTCTCCTTGAAGAAATCGGCCATGAAACGGGTGGTCGCGGCGGCCGAGGGGTTCTCGATCTTTGCGAAGGCGTCGAAATGCGATTGGCCCACCCGGAAGGCGGTCGCGATTTCCTCGCGAATCTGTAGACCTTTGCGAACCCCGTATTCCTCGGGCGATTGCTCGGACGCCTGACGCTGGTCGATCTTGGCGATCATTGCAGGCGCGATCAGGTTGCCCTCGAGGCCGAGCGATGGCCAAGCCGCCATGTCGGTAACTGGTTTGCGGGGCATGACTACACCTCCCCGGGAACAAGAACGAAGAGGCCAATGACGTCTGGGGGAATGATTGGCTCCACAGTAACACGCGACGCCGAACCAGAGGCGACACGGAGACGGGCGTGGTCGTCAACCAGCTCCGCTGCACGCTGCCGGATAAAGTCGGTAATGGGGCCGTTCATCAGGTCAGGAAGGGCCGCCTTCGCCGTATTGATCATCCGATCGCAGGCGACAGGCGCGAGATCAGCGGTCGCTGGCGAGGCAAGCAACGCACGCGCATCGCCGCCAGACGCAATCACCGTGTTGCTGTCGAGGGCAACAAGGGCGGCTTCTTCTGCCAGCAGAAGGCGCTCGCGCCGTGCATGAACCGTGAGCTTGTAGCGAATACGCAAGAGAGCGACACGCGTCATCTGATTGACGGCGGCGCTCGGCCAGGCCCCAACACGACCGATGCCCAGATCTGGCAATGCTTCGGTGTCAAGAGAGGCTTCAAGCAGGCTTTCCGCCAAGGACGATGTCAGCGGATGAGTTCTGGTCAGAAGCGAAGCGCCTGAGGGCACCGGCTCCTGCGTGGCCAGCTTCAGAGAGCCCTTCAGGCCACGCTGCTCCAGCTTTCCCCTCAGGCTTTCCTGAAGGGCATGCACGTGGGCGAGCTGCAGCGATTTCTTCTTTTCGAGGGGAACCCCGAACCGAGACATCGCGCGCTCGAGGAATTCGAGCGTTTCCGCCGGTGACCCAAGCAGGGACTTCACCTTGTCCCATTCAGGAGCGACTTCACTCGGCTTCATGGCATTTTGTGCAAATCGAGCCCGCGACCGTTTCTCATTCTCACTTGCATCGCGCCAGCGGGTCTCCATCACCTGGATGCCATTGTCCAACCGCAGGTCAAGCGTCAGCTGCCGATTCGCTCCGCCACCCCGGCGAAGCATCATTGCCGCCATCAGAGCGTCGGTGACAGGCCCCCGCTCTTCCGGAAGAGGGACTGTCACGCCGGTTGCCTTGCGGATTTCTTCGGCCTTGCGGAGAATGACGTCCAGCACTGCACCGTCGATGGCGCTATCGGGTGAAAACATCATGATCGAGCGAACGAGTTCGGCAGGTTGCCCGAAACGATCCACGCGACCTTCGCGCTGTTGGTGGCGCGTCGGATTCCAGGAAAGGTCGTAGTGGATCACGGTGTCGAACAGCTGTTGAAGGTTGATCCCCTCCGACAGGCAGTCCGTGGCGACGAGGATGCGCTGATCTCCGGCGGCACTTTCTTCCGCCGCCATTTCCGCAACGCGGTCACGACGTTCGTCCGGCGTCAATTCACCCGTCACTGCCTGCACACTCAATTTGGGGAAGGCTTTACGGAGCCCTTCCTTCACATGTTCCGCGGTGGCGAGGTATCGGCAGAAGACGACGGGGTTGGCGCCGTCTCTGATCAAGGGCTTGAGGGTCTTGATCAGGGCGTTCAGTTTGGGATCATCTGCCGCAAGAAGTTGGCTGGCCTTGTCCAGTAGCCCTTGGAGAGCGGGATCGTTGGAGAAGACAGTGTTGGGCTCAATGTCGACGGCGTCTTCGGCATCACCATCTTCGTCATAAATCTGCGGCTCGAGGCGGTCGTCTTCACTGGAAGCCCGGTTTCGCAACGCACTCATTGCGGCTGCGGGTGATGATCCGACACAGCGCATAAGCGCCAGAGTGCCCCAGAAGGCAAGGCGGCGATCCTTTTGCGCGTCTCCAGCCCGAGAGACGACCGAGAAGCAGTAATCAAGCACGGCTTCCTGGAAGGCCCGATGCTCGTCGTTCAGGCGATACGAGTATTCGGTTGTCTCGTGCTTGGGAAACGAGCGGTTCTCATCCCAGTCGCCCTCGACCAGGTCGACGCGCCGCCGCTGAACAAAGTGCCTCACAAGGCGCTCGCGGTATTTCTGGTTGTCGAAGTTGACGGTCCCGAATTCCGTGTCGATCAGCGACAGCAGCCGAGCGAACGCATCTTCGTCCCCAGAGTGTGGCGTGGCTGTCAGCAAGATCAATCGACGCTCAGGATCGCGTGCAAGGCCTTGGAGCAGGTCGAAGCGCTGCTGCTTTCCTTTGTGCGTCCCTACACAGGCGTGTGCTTCGTCTACGATAACGAAATCCGGGCAGGCCCTGGCGAACCCATCCCGGCGTTTTTCGGCTTTGATGTAGTCAAGGCTGACCACCGTGAAGGGATAGGCATCGAAAAGGGTTTGCGCCAATGGGAGATTGCGCTCCAGACGCGCGGCAGTCCCGGAGGTGACGGCAACGGCATCGATCCCGAAGCGATCCTTCAACTCAGTGATCCACTGGTCCACGAGGTGCGGAGGGCAGAGAACCGAAAACGCATCGACCTCTCCGCGATCCATCAGTTCGCGGAGGATCAGGCCCGCTTCGATGGTCTTTCCGATACCAACATCGTCGGCAATCAACAGACGCGGGACCTGAAGCCGAAGGGCCATGAGAAGCGGGACCAGCTGGTACGTCCGAGGTTCAAACGCAAGCTGTGCGGCGGATCGGAACGGGCCTGCCCCTCGGCGGAGGGTCAGCCGCAATGCGTCGGCAAGTAGGGCAGCCTTGGACTGCACCGTCGTGCGCGCATCGTCAGGCAGGTCGAAGCGAGCGGCTTCTACAGGTGTAAGCTCGAGATCCGGAGCAAGAACCGCGATATCGTTTTCATTCCCCGAGAGGGGACGCAGGGCGAGCAGGCCTTCACCGGGTGTCGGCAAGGCAACCCATTCACGGCCGCGCGCTTTGACAAGGTCTCCGGGAGTTAAATTCACAGTCATATCAACCTTCAAAATTCTTCATGAAGCCATCCGGCAGCCCTTCCGACGGCGCCGAAGGCAATCCAAAAACGACCCAGCCCTTGTTCAGCGCGTCTGCCTCTGCTTCCGCTGTCAGGTCAGCGGTCGTTGCGGCAACCGCGAATGCGCGCCAAACGAACTCGAATTCGCGTCCACCAAAGCTCGCGGGCATCGTATCGACTTGGGGAATGCCCGCGGCGCTGAATGCCTCAAGCCATGGTGATGCCACCGTTCCAGCGGTAGGCTTCGCAGCAAGGGAAATCGTGCCGCGTGCAAGATCAATCAGGAATTGCGCCACTTCCGGGCTCGAGCGGTCGATCAGCTCATGGTCCGGTTGGTTGAAGTAGGACAGCAGGCAACGGTAGCAACCGCGAACACAGCTTCCGTCTTTCTTCTCCTGCAACAGATCCGCATCACCCGCCGCAATCGCAGCATCCACATTCTCGAAGTGCATCAGACCCAGAGCGGTCTTCGCCACCTCGTTGATTGCCTTTCCGTCATCAATCAGGCGCGTGAGCACGCCGGCACCGCCTTCCGTTGCCTCGTAGGCAAGGATTGCGCGACGATTGTCCCTCGCGGGCAACGGTTCACCGAGGATTTCGCCTTCTTCCAACTGGAAAACCACCTCGATTCCGCGCAGCAACGCATGCTGAACCGTCGCGATTGTCTCGGGCTCATACTGCTCCGGCTTTTCGAAGCGGAACAACAGGGCATTCTTTCTGTCGCGGACAATCGGGACAATGCGAACCGGCTTGACCACGTCCGGCGGGACGTCTGTGTCGCTGTCCTCGTCGTCGGATTTCGCCCAGTATCCGGACCTCGGATCGATGTGGAAACCGAAGACCGTCTGGTCCTTTCGGCGCTTCAAGCCCTTGTTCAGTCGGCTGATCTCCGCGCTGTTGGCGTATTGCAGGGCCAGGAGGGAAGTCTCAACACAGACGAATTTGGCGTTGGTCACTTGGACCTGCCCATCCTTCTTCGGCCAGGAGAACACGGTCTGGATGTCAAAGCCCTGCCGAACGCGCTCTTCATCATTCGCCGTGATGCGCTCAGTCGGGGCGGCCTCGACGTTGTCAATGCGCAGGGTCTTCTTGATAGGGACCTCACCCGCCATGTGGTTGTTGCACCCATGGCACCGCTCGACCTCGCCCTCATGCGATGCGCCACAGTTGGAGCAGATGTAGATATCCTTGGTCGCCAATTCCGATCCGTCGCCCTGACGGACCTCGGGCGGCAGTTTGGCTTTCATGACCCGGTAGGCGCGGCCCTCATGATAGATCAGACTGCGCGGGCCGAATTCGGAAATGGCTAGGAAGCGGGCTCTGGACAGGAATGACCCCGTCTTGCCTTCGCCTGGGACGAACGCATAGAGCGGCAGGCGCGGGAAGTTGTAGCCGGGCAGGAAGCCCTCAGTTGCCAGATACCGATACGAATAGAAATCCGAGCCATTCGAGGCTTTGCCTTGTTCGAGGATCGCGATCTGATCCTGGGCCTGCATTTGCGCGGCCTTGATCTTGCGCCGGTCGGCTCCCGAGAGCCCGGTGATCTCCGAACGCTTGTTAGCCTCGGCCAACTGCGTCCTGGCAGAACTATAAAGCTCGCGCCAACGGTCGAAGGCGCGGTTAAACTCCTTTGGGGCATTCATGGCCGTGTGAAGAACGAACTCGTCTGGATCTTTCATCCAGATCGGGGTTTGCCCTCCGTCGGACGCCAGAATCTGCTTCAAGACACGCGTCATAGGTCCCCGTGCCTGCGAAACCAGAGCGGGATTCGAGATGACCGCCAGAACGTCGTCCTTCAAGGGGAATTTATCCCCGTGAAGGTCCAAAATCTCCGGGATGTCGGGAGAAAGCGCTAGCTTCGCTTCTGCGAGCCAAACCGCATGCAGGTGCGATCGGACCAGTTCTTCATTGGTAATGTCGAGCGCTGGCGGCCGCACGACACCGGCGACCATATCGTTGCGCCGTTCAAAGAAATACTGGTCATGCGGAGACCCCGAGGCGCAGTAGGTCACGACAACCGCGGCCTGGCCCGAGCGACCGGCACGGCCAGCACGCTGCGCGTAATTCGCCGGCGTAGGCGGTACGTTGCGCAGGTAGACGGCGTTCAAGGCGGAAATATCAACGCCGAGTTCCATGGTCGGAGAGCAGAACAGCGCGGGAAGGAACCGGTCTGACTCGCCCGTAGCCCGAATTTCCGTGCGGTATTCCGAGCTGGCGAGGTGCTCCATGTCATCCTGCTCGAAACGGAACCGCCACTCACGCCACTCTCGCTGCTTTTGCGAAACCTGAGCCGTGTGCTCGCGTCCCTCCAGCCCCCAGTAGGAACTACGCCCGTCGCCAAGGTCACTGGCAATCGCGGTGTAAAGGTCGTGGAAATATCGGTTGCCGCGATGGGTTTCATCATTGAGGGCCGGTCCAGGCACAAGCCGAACCGCAGATGGTGACAGGCGCCAGCCCGTCACATCGCTATCGAGTTCGACAGGCACCAGCAGCCCTTCGTCACTCAGGAAGGCAAGCATCCCTTCCATGAACTCGTAGTATTCATCCTTACTCAGCTTCATGCCGAGAACCGACTTCCGGTTCACGAGCCGTGCGATCCGCGAATTGGGACCTGCCCGAAGAAGCGTTTGTTCTTCACGCAGCGTGACGACGTTCTTGCTGCCCGCGCGCAAGACAAGCGAGGACCGCGCTCGCGGATTTTCCTTTTGGTCAATGGCCCAAGGTGCCTGAAGCAGCATTCGGGATTTCTGGGCCACGCCGTCGAGGACAGTCAGGTCCAAGGCTTCGGTCTGAACAGCCAGGCCCTCGAGCATCGCGGACAAAATCGCCTTGAGAATTGCCTGCCGCTGCTCGAGGCCGAGGTCTCCCAGCGCTGGATGGATGGCCATGAAGCGCTCGCGATCTTCAGAGATTTCCTCGAGGCCGAGGAAATTCACGTCGATCAGGTTGAGGACAGACAAGCTGGGGTTGGTGAAGCGCCAACCGCGACGCAGGTCCGTCCAGACACGATGGGCGAGAACCTTCGCGAGCGACCGCTGTGCGTCTTCACGAATGATGGCACCAGCATTTGAATCCAGCAGCCAATGCTGGCGCGCCTCTTTGTTAGCGGCAGTAAAGCCGAGCGCCTTCACCACCTGCAGGCCGAACTCGTCTTCTGCGAGCCCACCTGAGCCAGCAGCAATGACCGCGCGAAGGATGGCTCCGCGCAACAGGCTTACGAACAGGAAGTCATTGAAATGGCCAGACTGCAGGGCTGCATCCTGACGGTTATCCGTGAACCCCAAAAGCTTCCGCTTCGTCTCGGGAACGCCGCTGCCAAGTTTGTTCATCCACTCCAGGGCACTGGCGACCAGCAAGGTTGTTGCCGAGCTTCGCCCTTCGCCGGACAGCCCCGCCAGCTTGCTGCGCTCTCGCATCCCCTGCGTCGGTTCGTCATGGCAGCACAGGCAGAACGCAAACTTTCCCGGGATGAACCAGAAATCGTTTCCGCCCGCTCCGTGGCGACCATCAGCACCCACGACGTAGGACACCGGCATACGCTTCTTGCGATACCCTCTCAGCCGTTCAATGCCGTTTTTCTCTTCTCGCCAGCTTTCGGGATAACCCTCCAGCTCGCCTGTGAACTGGAAGTCAGTATCGCCGGGCGTCACCGGACAGAGATACCCTGCGACCTCGTCTTCTTCAGTGTCGAGCGGCGTGTCGTCGATGCTTCGGGGCAGAAAGCGCAAGCTCCCATCATCGTCGACCTTGGTCACGACATGGTATTCTTGGCCACAATTTCGGCAGAACCGCGTGGGGTAGAGGCGGTTTCCTGGGGCTTCGGGGTCCTCGAGCTGCCCTTCCAGAAGGATCCGACGCGGCCTGGCCGTGAGCGTCGTAAAGACTTCACCGGCACCGGAGATGAACCGGTGGAGTTTGAAGGCGAGAAAGGCTCCGTCCTTCGTGCCGCCGCGCTCATGCTCCGGCAGGCTTACCCGGGTCAGGAATTTTTCGAGATAGTCTCGGCAGGTTTCTGCATCGACCGCACTGGCCAGAGAAAGCTTTTCAACGGCTTCTTCAAAAGGGATCGGCTTCTTCCTGCGAAGCTCAAGCCCATCGTCCAATCCGAGTTCGAGTTCCGCCCACACCGAGAGCGGATGGCGCTTCAGGGTTTCGTCATCGAGTGCGTCGGGCAAAGGCTGCGTAAGGGCCGTCTTTAAAGCGCCAAGGACGTGCTCGATCTTCAGGGCGTCATCGGTCGCGCGCTGCAAGGACTCGTCGATGACCGCGTCCGGGCCAATGTCGGTGCCAAACAGACGAGACGCTACCTTCGCGACAGCAAGTGCGCGGCTCTCGTCCGATCCCTCGGAGGCCATCGTCGCCGATGTCCCGATGCAGATTGGCTCCTTGTCCGGCGAGCACCTGTCCCGCAGGCGTCGAACGAGGACCGCGACATCGGCACCTTGGCGCCCGCGATAGGTATGGAGTTCGTCGAGAATGATGAACTCGAGACCGGACGCGTTCGAGACGACTTTCGAGTCCAGGTCGTCCTGACGCGTCAGAAGCAGTTCTGCCATCATGTAGTTCGTCAGGAGAACATCTGGCGGATTGGCAGCGATGCGCTCGCGTTCTTCACGGCTTTCCTGACCGGTGTAACGTTTGACCACCGGCTTGAGCTCATCGGGCAAACCGGAACCGGCGATGAACTTGTCGATCTCCTTCATCTGGCTGTTTGCCAGAGCGTTCATGGGGTAGACGATGATTGCCGTTGTGCGCCGCGGCTTTCCTGCGCGCCTCGCGCGGATGATTGCGTCGACAACCGGCACGAAAAAGCACAGGGATTTCCCCGAACCCGTGCCGGTCGTGACGACATAACTCTTTCCTTGTTTCGCCTTAGCGATCGCCTCGGCTTGGTGCCGGTGAAAGCGAAGAGGCGTAGTGCCAAACCGGAAAACTTTGCCCGTGCCGTCGTCGAGATCACCGGTGGCGACGAGTTCATCGACTGTCGGCCCCGCCATGAAGCGTGGGTTCAGAGACAAGAGGGCATCTGGCCAGAATTTTCCGGCGTCGTACTGGGCATCGATCTCGGATTTCAGGTCGGGCGCCCGAATTGCGCTGAATGAACGCGAAAAGTGCTCGTAAGCACGGATCAATTGATGGTCGAACTCAAACGCTTTCATTCAGGCGGCCTCCTCGGTGTCCGGGCTTGGAACATCGTAACCTTCGTCGTCCTGGAGAACGTCCTCGCCTTCCTCCGGCACGGAATCTGCCCTGACGATCGCATGCCCGGTTGCCTTTGAAATCATGGCAAGGAGCCGCGTCTCCCGATCCACCATGAATCCTTCGAAGTCATCCGCCCTCAGCAAGAAGGGATCCAGCCCGTGGGACGCCAGATAATCGTCAAGCGCTTCGCGGGCGATCGGCGGGTTGTCTTTTCCGCCTGTTTCCAGTCGTTCCAGGTAGACCGATGGTGCTACGCCGCCAAGAATGCGGTTGGTCTTGTAGCTGAGCGCCGTCTTGTTGACGACGGTGTCAAAGACCTTCGGCTCGATCCTCTGCTTCTTGCACCAGTCCTGCGGGAAGATGTGGTGGATATCGACGTATTCGTCAAAGAACACGGTGTCCTTGAAGTGCTGGCCGGAGCGTAAATCTCTCGCGCCTTCGGCCATCAGAAGGGCGTGGATGCCTTTGTAGGCAGCCGACAGGCGGGTGCGCAGGGTGCGCAGGCGTTCCGGTCGGAAACGGCCATCGGTGATCGTGCTGGGTTCGGGACCACCGTCCAGCCATGCGGGCACTTCGAGCACATCCTTGGCAAATCGGGACTCGATGGCCGAGCCATAGAGTTCACCGAAAATGCCGCACCAGAACCAGCGGGCGAGCTGGTCTTTCACAGCAGCGTGGTCGAACCTCGGCCCGATGATGGCGAGGATCGCGGCAAAGGGGACAAGCTGGCCCTGATAGGGCAGATCGATGACCCGATAGATGTGGTTCTGCCGGAGGAACTTCGCCGCAGTCTTGAACCCTTCTTCGACCGCAGCACGGTGTTTCAGGTACGCCTCCAGCGGCAGGTCGAGGAGCGACTGACGCGTGGCCCGGACTGCGGACAGCTCCGACTCTTTGCGCCCGGCGGCGATTTCGGCCGCACGGGTCTCGACCCCATGCAGGAGGGCGATCGCCTGGAGCACATCTGTTGCCGCGACTTTTTCCAGCACGCCGAACTTCTGTTCGGCTGCCCGCCCAAAAAGCTGAAGCCTCGTCTGGAGCCCCGGCTGGCCGTCGGCGCCGAGCCAGTCGTCCCGCAGGCGATGGCCGCGGGCTGCATACATCGCTGTCACAAGCTCGAATGCGTCGAGCGGCTTGCCGCCGGTATTCACCTTCTCAAAGACCAGACAGACGGCCTCGTGGGAAGTGTCGGGGCTCAATGCGATTACGGGCAGCTGGTAGGCCTTGAAGTTCTGAAGGACCTCATCCTTGAACGGCTTGAATAGCTTGCGTGTCTCCGGATCGTTTTCCAGCCAGTATTCGTTGAAGCCATCTTGCCATTCGTCCCAGTCAAAAACCTGGTTCAGCGGGAACATGAGATTTTGGTATTCGAGTTCCGGCGTGGAGAGATCGAGGTCGATCTTCCGGTCGAAGTCTGACTTGATCCGCCGATCCTCGGGTACTGAGACAATGGCGTTTTCGCGGTCCTCGGCCGGGTTCATTGCTTTTCGAATATCGATGTAAAACCAGCGCTTCACGAGCTTGAGGCGAGGCGTGACCGTTTGCACCACCTCGCGGCGCAAGCAGGTCTGATAAAGCGAGGTCATGCGCTGCTGGCCATCCAGCAAGAGCTGATCCGGCGCGTCGTCGCCAACTGCGGCATTCGCCCCCTGGATTGGTCGGCGTGCGAAGGTATCAGCCGCACCAGGCTTCACCTCTAGCGTCATCAACGCGCCGACCGGAAACGCCTGCGAGATCGAGGCGATCAGCCCCCTGATCCGCTCTTCGTCCCAAACCCAACTGCGCTGGAAATCCGGCAACTGAATCTTGCCATTCCCACACCGACGGAGAAGCTCCTCCAAGCTGACCGGGTTGGTCTTGAATGCCGCTTGTTTACCCAATCTCGCTCTCCTCAAATGAATTTGTTGGCTTCTTGCAACTGGACGTGATGTTCGAGGAAGGTTTCATTTGAACCCCTCCGAAGCGCCAGCTGATCGAATGCCGATGAAAATCTCGTCGCTACTAATCAGCACGATCTGCTGGTCTTAGGGCGCGCACTTGCTGGTGTCTGCGGACACGATTGGCCAGAGCTCCCACAACTCCGCCGTGATCTCCACGCCTCGCCTATTGCGGACGGTCTTGTTCGGATCACTTTTGCCATTCTTGATTCCCCCGCTGGCCACTTAACCGCTTTTCAGGGGGACGTAACAATAGCAATCGATGGTCCAGAGGGATAAGAGATCGAGGGTGGCCGATACTAAGACGGCGAAGTCTGAAACCCCCGAGTCTGCTTCCCACACCGCCTATGCCGTTCACATAGCCTGCCGCCAACGGCAGCTTTCAGGAAATCAAAAAGGCGGTCTGAACGGCGGGAATGGGGCGCCTTCTTGCCGTTTAGTTTGTGCTCGCACGTCAATGCTCAGCCTTAAGCAACAATTCGCAAAAGGCATCATCGTCTTTCGTGCCTTTGCTTTCCGCTGGGCCGCTTAGGCGCTCAATTAGGCGCGACCATGCCGCTACTATTAATCGCGTGCGTGTCTGCCCATCGCCCGCATATCTAGCCAGCCTCAAGGCCGTCACGCACTCAGTTTCGGATTTTCGCCCCCCGCCAATAGCTCAATTGCCCCTTGACGACTCTGTATACAGTGTATTCAATGCATCCACCGTATACGAAGAGGTGCTGAATGCGCACGCAGTCGGGTGGAAATCTGGAAGAATATGGCTATCGCGCCCTACGCGATCTGATTTTGACTGGGGAATTCAAGCCTGGAGCCAAGCTCATTCAGGAAGATCTGGCGGCACGCCTTGGCGTCAGCCGAACACCACTGCGCAGTGCTATCGCCGCTCTGGAACGCGACGGCTTTATTTCCGTGTCATCACGGGGGGAAGCAACCGTTCTCGAATTCGGCCCGACCAGGATTGCCGACCTTTTTGAAATCCGGGCGGTCCTTGAGGGGCTGACATGCCGGCTGGTCGCGCCGCGCATCGAGCGCAAACATACTGTCTATCTGCGCTCGCTCATCATCAGCTCCGTGCCCGAAGAGGGAAGCGATGACTGGTCTGGCTATCGTCAGGCGGACCTCGAATTTCACACCTTCCTGACTTCACTGCTTGAGGACAGCTTCCTGACACGGCAACTCGATGCTCTTCAGGGCATCATGAGTGTGTCCTTCGCACAGGGCTTGCTCCGTCCGCCACACGAGACCGTCGGCGAACATATCGAAATCATCGACGCGCTTGAGGCGCGCGATCAGGACCGCGCGGAGCGCGCCATGCTCGGCCATATCCGTACAACCATCGCCCTGATGCGTCAGAAGGCGGCGCATACCGACGGCTGACGGACAATCAGCCACACCATGACAACCGGGAGGAGTTCATGACTGCATCGACCACATCTAAGAGGACAACCCGACTTGCCGCGGGCCTTTCAGCCATCGCCCTTTGGGCCAGTCTGGGTTCTGCTGCTCATGCTCAGCAGATTTCATTCTGGACGCTGCCAATCGGCGACCTACTTGCCTATCAGGATCTGATGGACGATCTCACCACCCGGTTCCGCGACGAAAGCGGCATCGACGTGCAGGTGGAAATGGTCAATTCATCTAACCTTTTCACGACCTGGCTAACCGTGGCCCAGGGCGGCACGGCGCCGGACTGCGCGGACATGTATTGGCTGCACTCATTCTCCGGCATTGGCGGCGGTCGCTATGGGCCCATGCCGATCACAGAGTATCTCGATCAATGGCCGAACCTGCGCGAGGAGTTTTATGCTGGCGCACTCTCGGACGTCTTCTGGAAGGACGAATTCTACGGCATTCCATGGCGTGTCGACATTCGTCCCATGCTTTATCGCACAGACCTCCTCGCAGAAGCAGGGTTTGATGCGCCGCCACAGACCTGGGATGAAATCATCGAGCAGGGTCTGGCCCTGACCGAGCGCGATGCCAATGGCAATGTCACGCGTTGGGGCTTTGCCCCTGGCATCAATAATGCCGCACAGGTGCTCTACCCCTTCTATTGGCAGGCAGGAGGCGAGTTCGTCTCCGAAGACGGGCTTACGGCGACAATCGACAATGACGCCATGCGCACCGCGCTGCAATTCCTGCATGATCTGGTGCAGGTTCACAAAATCACCTCACCGGAAATTCTGGAGAGAAGCGGTGAGCCGCTTGCCGACTTTGCCTCAGGAAACGTTGCCATCAACGGCTCCATTCAGGCCAACACCGCTATCCAGCTCAAGCGCGACTATCCAGAGATGGACGGACTTTGGGCAATGTCGCCCAATCCGGCTGGTCCCGAAAATCGCGCCTCCTTCCAGGGCGGCGGCTATTGGGGCGTGCTCTATGGCTCGCGCGACGTCGATGCCTGCATTGAGTGGATCAAGTTCCTATCCACGCCAGACAATATGCAGCTGATCAGCGAAACCACCGGGGCGGCCAGCCCGCGTCGGGCGGTCATGTCGTCTGAGGCATGGTCGAATGAGGAATGGAAGGTTGCGGTGGGCGAAACACTCGACCATGGCCACACCTCGCAGCAGCCGTCGTCGGTCTGGGCCGCCCTCGCTGCTCCTGATGCCGGAGCTGTCCTTTACGATCTCATCTACTCAACGGTAATCGCTGGCGAAGACATCGACACCGCGGTCACGCAGGCGCAGGTGCGCATGCAGGCCGAACTCGACCGCGCTAGCGGCCAATAGCGCCCTCCCAGCGCTGCCCGGGGCCCGATGGGCCTCGGCTCCCCCAGCTCACATCACTGCAAATAGGGTGGTCGTCGTGACGCGCCAAAAGTATCTTTTTTGCTATCTCATGATCGCCCCGGCGATGCTGCTGACCGCAGCTTTGGGCATCTATCCGATGCTGCAATCGCTGTGGATGAGCTTCGTGGAATACGATCTGCTGCGTCTTCAGCAGTTCGGTACGCCGTTTGTCGGATTCGACAATTATGTGGCTGTGCTGAGCGATCCCCGCTTTACCCAGAGCATTCTCAATACCGTACTGTTCACGGTGCTCGCCGTTGCGGCCACTATTGCCATCGCCTTGCTGCTTTCGCAGGTGTTGAGCGCAAAATATCCCGGTCGCGCCGTCATGCGCATGCTGGTCTGCGTTCCCTGGTTCGTGCCGCCTGCCGTGGCCTCCGCAATCTGGATGTGGCTGCTCAACACTGATCGCAGCCCAATCAATTTCCTTCTGCGCGAAATGGGCCTGATCGACAGCAATATCCGCTTCCTGACCGACGCCAGCACCTGGGGTCCGTTCAGCATACCCATGATGTCGATCGTCGCGGTACGCGTCTGGAACGGCTTGCCCTTTGCCGTGATCTTCCTTGTCGCCGCGCTGCAATCCATCCCCAAAAGTCTCTATGAGGCCGCCGACATGGATGGTGCCAGCATGTGGCAGAAGTTTTGGTACGTCACACTGCCTTCGCTCAAGCCCGTCCTGTCGATCCTTCTGACCCTGCTCATCATCGGTGGCCTGGGCTCGTTCGAGATCAACTACATCATGACCGGTGGCGGGCCGAACAACCTCACCAACATCATGGCCGTCTATTCCTATCAGCAGGCCTTCTCTTTCTACCGCTTCGATCTCGCATCGGCGTCCAGCGGCGTCATTCTACTGCTCACCGGCCTGATGTGCATTTTCTACATCCGCAGCCAATTCAAGAAGGTGGCATCATGACCATCGCCGCCGCATCCGTTAGCACCGCCAAGCCAAACCTGCTGCGTCGTCTCTCACAGATGAGCAAGGCCGATCTGCTGACCCGCCTACTTATCGCCGCTGTCACGCTTGCATTGCTCTTTTACATTCTGTTGCCCGTCTATTGGATGCTCAAGAGCTCGTTCCAGACCAATCAGGAAATCCGCGCCCTGCCCCCCGTATGGGCCCCCAGCGAGTGGAGCATCCAGCCCTACATCAATGCCAACCGGCTTATCCCGATGTGGCGCTATGTGCTCAATTCGCTGTTTGTCTCGGGCATGGCCGCAGTCATCGCCACCATTATCGCCAGCCTTGCTGCCTATGTGCTGGCCCGTTTCCGGTTTCCGGGCGCAACGCTCATCCTCGCGGCTATTCTGCTGACCAATCTGATCCCCTCGATCACCCGGGTTTTTCCGATCTATTTCTTCATTCAGGATCTCGGCCTGCTCAATTCATACGCCGGCCTGATCTTCGCCTATGTCGGCTTCTCGCTACCGTTCGCGGTGTTGATGCTGCGCGGCTATTTCCAGAGTGCGGCTCCGCCAGAGCTGGAAGAAGCAGCGCTGGTCGATGGCTGCAATTATTTCACGGCCTTCATCCGCGTCATTCTGCCGGTGAGCCTGCCTGGCATTGCAGCGGTGGGCATCTTCACCTTCCTCAACGCCTGGAACGACTTCATCTGGGCGAGCCTGCTGCTCAATTCCGGCGAGATGAAAACCCTTCAGGTGGGCATCGGCGACTTTGCACAGGAAGGTGGCGGCATCCAATACGTCAACGCCTTCATGGCCGCCTGCGTCGTCGGCACCATTCCCGCCCTCATCGTCTTCCTTTTCGTGCAGCGTTGGCTGGTTGGCGGGCTGACCGCTGGCTCGGTCAAGACCTGACGCCCCCTCATTCAAGCAAGGATACTGGCCATGGCCATTCGCAATTCCATTCTGCTGGGCACGCTCGGCCGCTATGCAGATCGATTTCACCAATATCAGGAGCCTCGTTCGCTGGAGGCGCGGCTGGATATTGCCCGCACCATTCCGCGCACCCACGGCGTCGAACCCGTCTATCCGCAGGATCTCGGCCACAGGGGCGAGGGTGTTGCGGCCGTCAAAAATTCCGGGCTCGCTGTCTCGGCGGTCAATGTGAACGTCAAGGGCGAAGACATCTTCCGCCATGGCTCCTTCACAGCGCGCGACGCCAGCATACGTCAGCGCAGCGTCGACTATCTCAAGACCGCCATGGACATGGCTGCAGACCTGGGCACCGACATGCTGTCGGTCTGCCCGCTGATCGATGGCTGGGATTACAGCTTCGAGGTCGATTATCAGGACCAGTGGCGCTGGATCACTGAGTGCTTCAAGGAGGCGACCGCTTACCGGTCCGACATACGGATCAGCATCGAGTACAAGGCTTACGAGGTCCGCAACCGTATTATTCTGCCCAATATGGGGCGCACCTTGCATTTCTGCGACGTGGTCGGCGCGCCAAATCTTGGCGTCACCATGGATGTCGGTCACGCCCTGATCGCCGGTGAAACACCCGCTGCGGAAATGTGCATCGCCCAAGCCGCAGGTCGCCTCTTCTATGTCCATTTCAATGACAATGATCGGGGCGCCGATTGGGACATGCTGCCCGCTTCGGTCAACTTCTGGGAGACACTGGAAACCCTTTATTATATCGACAAGCTCGGATGGGACGGCTGGATCGCCTATGACGTGTTTACCCGCAATGGCGACAATGCCGAGGCAGTCGCCGCCACCTTCGAGATCATGGAGAATCTCGGCAAGCTGGTGAAGCGTATCGGTTTTGACGAAATGACCCGGCTCAAGGACGAGGGCATTCCTGCCCGTGCGTTCAACAAGATGATCGCGGCCTTGGTGTAATTATGCTCGGTATCGGCAGTTACGCCTTTCGCTGGGCTGGTGGCATCGGGGATCGCATTCCAACCGAGCCAATTACGCCGCTCGCAATCCTAGACCACGCTGCGGGTCTTGGAGTCGAGCTTGTGCAATTTGCGGATAATATCCCGCTGCATCGCCAGAGCCCCGACGCTATCGATGCACTGGCGCAGCGTGCCGCAGCGCTCAACATCAAAATCGAACTGGGCATGACCGGATGCGATCCGGCATTGGTCGAAACCTATCTCGATCTGGCCAGAAAGCTGGATGCCAGCCTGTTGCGTATTGCTCCGAGCGCGGAGGAATCGGCTGGTAGCGACAAAGACGTCGCTGCATTGTTTCACACCATTCTGCCGGCGGCGCGAGCGGCAGATATCGTCTTGGCGGTGGAGAACCACTTTCATCTTCCCTCGCCACGTCTCGTCACCATCATTGAAGACGTTGCGGACGCAAATCTGGGCGTTTGTCTCGACGTCGCCAATTCCATCGCTTGTGAAGAGTGGCCAGCGGAGACCATCGCGCTTCTGGCGCCTTATACCGTCAATCTGCACCTAAAGGATTTCCGCATCGCGCTGGACCCGCATGGTGTCGGCTGCGCCATTGTCGGCGTACCGCTCGGTCAGGGCTTAACCGATATAGACGCGGTCTACGACGCTCTGACCAAACATGGACGTACAAACATCAACACAATTCTCGAACATTGGCTGCCCTGGCAGGGCAGCTTTGCGGCGAGCGCTGAGCAGGAAATCTACTGGCTTGAGCAATCGGTTGCCGCCGCCCGCCGACACCAGAACCAAGTTTAAAACACCATTTCCCGAGGAGAACTAAAGTGGCTACCCGCATCACCATCGACGGCGAAAAATTCCTGTTCAACGGCGTGCCGACCTACCAGGGCCGCACCTTTGAAGGCAGGCCTGTCGAAGGTCTCCTGTTCAACACCCGCATGGTACAGGCAATTTTTGATGACGAAAACGCCGAGTCTGCCAAGCAATGGGCCTATCCGGACACCGGCAAGTGGGATGCGGAACGCAATGTGCAGGAATTCATCGACCACATTCCCACCTATCTGGCCCACGGCATCAGGGCCGTAACGCTTAACCTTCAGGGCGGCATGCCGATCACCGGCACCGAAATGAAACAGCCCTGGGTCAACACCGCCTTTGCTCTAAATGGCGATCTGAAGCCCGCCTATTTGGAGCGCCTCGAGCGCGTGCTGCGCGCGTGCGACGAACAGGGCATGGGCGTTATCCTCGGCTATTACTATTTTGGCCAAGACGAGAATATGGCCGACGAGGCGTCCATCATTCGCGGCGTCGACAACATCACGGACTGGCTGCTCGATACCGGGCTCGAAAACGTCATGGTCGAAATCAATAATGAATGCGACGTGCCGCTCTACGAGCATGACATCCTAACCCCGCATCGCGTCCATGAATTGATCGAAAGGGTAAAGTCCAGACATCGCGATGGCCGCCGTCTGCTCGTTTCGGCCAGCACCACAAACTGGCCGTTCCGCCAGCAGGCCGGCATTGCCCTGCCGCAGAAGCGTGGCAATGGCGATGACGCCACCGAGGAATTCCACGACCGCATCGGCCGCACGCCGGTCAATGCTTTGCTGGGCGCGTCCGATTTCATCCTGTTCCACGGCAACACGCTGGACCCAGAAGGTATCGAAAAGGTCATCGCAGTTATCCGCAACAGTGATCACTTCAAGGCAAATCCGCGCCCCATGTGCATCAACGAGGATTCTACGCTCGTCGAAAACATGGACGCCGCTTTCCCCCACTACGTCCCATGGGGCTACTACGATCAGGGCAAGAACAACTATCGCGATGGCTTTCAGTCGCCGCCGGTGAACTGGGGCATTTCCACCCCCGAGAAGGAACGTTTCTTTTCCCGGGTTGCCGAAATCACCGGCACCTCTGCCTGATCTTTCCTAAACAGCCCAACGAGGAGGGAGGCTATGGCTCCCATTCAAATTCGCAACGTCACCAAAGCGTACGGAAACATGCCCGTGCTACATGGCGTCTCCATCGACATCAGTGACGGCGAATTCGTCATTCTTGTTGGGCCTTCCGGCTGCGGCAAGTCCACCTTGCTGCGCATGATCGCTGGGTTGGAAAACATTTCGGGCGGCGACATTGTCATCGGCAACGCGGTGGTCAACGATCTGCCACCCAAGAAGCGCGACATTGCCATGGTGTTTCAGTCCTATGCGCTCTATCCGCATATGACGGTCGAACAGAATATGGGCTTTTCGCTCAAGCTGGCGAAACGCCCAAAAAGCGAGATCGACGCCAAGGTCGCCGATGCCGCCGAAATCCTCGGCCTCAAGCCACTGCTGCATCGACGTCCTGCACAGCTGTCGGGCGGGCAGCGCCAGCGCGTCGCCATGGGCCGAGCCATTGTCCGCGATCCGCAGGTATTCTTGTTCGACGAACCGCTGAGCAATCTCGACGCTCAATTGCGGGTGCAGATGCGCACCGAGATCAAAAGCCTGCATCAGCGTCTTAAAACAACCACCGTTTACGTCACCCATGACCAAGTGGAAGCCATGACCATGGCTGACCGGATCGTGGTCATGAGCAACGGCAATGTCGAGCAGGTCGGTACGCCGCTCGATCTCTTCGACAATCCCGCCAATCTGTTCGTCGCCCGCTTCATCGGCTCGCCGTCTATGAATCTGGTGCCCGGCAAAATCAGCATTGAGGCCGGTGCCCCGCGCTTTGCCGCAAATGGCTTTGCCCTGGACCTGCCTGCAGTGTTTTCGGCCCATGTAGACAAGCCGGTTGTGCTCGGCATCCGCCCAGAAAATCTCGCTGTGGCCTCCGAGGGGCACACGAACAGCTTTGTCGCGCTTGTCGATGTGGTCGAACCGACCGGCAACGAGACACTGCTCAATATTCGTGTTGGCGAACAGCAATTGCTGTTGCTCTCGCGCGACCGCCTTCTGCTCAACGCCGGTCAGACCATCTCCGTCGTACCGGCCCTCGAACAGCTACATCTTTTCGATGCTGAAACCGGCATGCGTCTCGGATACTGACCGGTAATGCAAGCCATCCACCTGTCGAACGGGCGTCTCAGTGCCAAAATAATCCCTTTTGGCGCGTCCCTTGTCGATCTGCGCCTCGCTGAATGGGAGCATCCACTTATCCTTGGGTTTCCCAAAATCGAGGATTATAGCCAGACCAACCATTATGCCGGAGCAGTCATCGGACGGCATGCCAACCGCATTGCCGATGGCCGGGCGAAACTAAATGGCCAATGGCTTAACCTGCCGCGCAATGGTGGCAATTATCACCTGCATGGCGGCGAGACTGGCCTCGCGCGCCAAATCTGGCGGGCTTCGGGAATCTCATCAACCCGGCTGATATTGGAGGTTGTTAGCCCTTCCGGTCACGAGGGCTATCCGGGCAATTGCACGGTTTCAGCCGTCTATGAGATTGTTGAACCGGCAACGCTTCGCCTGACCCTTATTGCCGAAACCGACGCAACCACATGGGTCAATCTCTGCCATCATCCCTATTTCAACCTCTCGGATGGCCCTGATATTTTCAACCATGTTCTTTCAATCAATGCAGACCGTTACCTGCCCACCGATGAAGACGGCATTCCAAGTGGCGACATTCGGAGCGTGAGGGGCAGCCCGTTCGATTTCAGCAAACCCAGTCCAGTTGGAAGCCAACGCATCGATCCCGGCTTCAATCATAATTTCTGTCTTGCCAACAACGCGCGGCAGAGCCCTGAGCTGGCTGCCAAGCTTAGCGTTCCGGGCGGACCGCATATGGAGCTTTGGTCAACCCAATGCGGGCTCCATCTCTATGATGGATACAAATTACCCAAGGACTTGGTGACTTCGAACGGGCGTAAAACTGCCCCCAATATGGGTATTTGCCTTGAAGCTCAGAACTGGCCGGACAGCCCCAGCCATCCTCACTTTCCAACAGCAGAACTCAATCCCACGCAGACATATCGTCAGATCACTGAATATCGGTTCGGATAAGTTTATAAATTCTTGGGTTTCCTGCTCCAAGGCGAACTTGGGATGATGCCATTCTGTTGATGCCAAGCCTACCGAGAGCTGGCTCATTCAATCAGGCGCTACAGTATATGCAATTGGCGATCAGCTGGGACACGCTGACCCTGCTCCGGTCCTCCGTAGATATGGTCACTTGGCGCCACAAATGCGCGAATCCGGGGTCCGCCAACGTTTCACAGTCGTTAGTGACAAGAACGATAAAGTCGCTCGCACACAGCCCGATGAACTTGCGAGTGGGCGAAGCAACCTGCATTGCTGCATTGGCGTAGATAGGCGAAAATCGTCGATGTTTGGGAACCCGAACGCTCTTGGAATGGAAGAGAGCTCCTCGCGCAATGACTCCCCATCGCTAGCGTTAGTGTTACACGACCAAACAGCAGCACTATTCCATGCAAGACAGTCCTTCCAAACCTGTTGCAAACATCAATGGTAAGCTAAAGTTGTCGGGGGACGTGCGTGCGATCGCTCCTGCGGCAACAATCGCTATGGCCAAGCCATTCAAGAACTGAGCCGAGGTTCTTTGTAATGCTCTTTCATATTTGCGACGTCCTCTCACGATAGTGTTCGACCCTCATAGAGGGATAAAAGGGACAACGTGGGTTTCTGCGCGGGACAACGAATACGTTCCGACCTTTCGACAGCTTATGGGATATCAACCGAGTGCCCTCTACGTCTTGAATGGGGCGCTTTCCAGCCTCGCAGCTGGTGATTAAGTGCGTGAATCCGCCAAGAGGAATAGTTCGTGCTGGGGGCGCATGACCGAATGATGAACGCGCCATTGTCTGGGCGGTATCGGAGTCACCGCACGACAGCAGCCGGGAGCAAGTCTCAAACGAAGTGCGCCCACGTCATACACCACTTGCGTCTGCTCGGGTTCGCGCTGAACATATGTGCCGCTGGCCACGGTCAGCGTCAGAGCCAGCCCCGGGTTTGCTTCGCGGGCAAGACGCGTGGAGCATCCCAAGGAATGGTCGAGGTTACCAATGGCAATCAACGCGCATCAGGCCATCATGACGGTCGCCGTCCGCTACCTAGACGCAGCACGGGTCCTGCACAAGAGCTCAACTACGGCAGATGATTACTGGGAGCCGCTGAACCACCTCTTCGCAATGGCAGCGGAGCTGGCGCTCAAATCCTTCCTCGAGCGGGTCGGCACCACCGAAAAAGAGCTCAAAGACCCACGCGTTCGGCACTCATTGAAGGAGCTCCTCCTCATGGCGGTCAGCAAAGGGCTCAGGGCAAGCCACGAGGTGGCAGATGTGATCCTGGAGATGGATGCCGCGCACGCGACACACGCCTTTCGCTACGTCCCACGACCAAATGAAGGTCAGACCATAACGCTCTATACCGCCCGTCCGGCAAACGCCTATTCGGCGATCCAGCGGCTACTGGATCAGTGCGCAGCTGATCCGGCGTCGATCAGAGAACTCACAATGTTCCCAGGTGAATGGTCACCTGCTCACTTGCCCCTGCGTCCTATCACTGATGACCAGCTGCGAGAGTGGAGCGCAGAGAAAGATCGGCTCAGGCAAACCGAAATCCCCTTCCAGAGCTCGGAACCGCCTGAACCGGACTGGTTCTTTACCATAAGGGAAGCGTTCTTTGTGCTGGGATTTGTGCGCGACGAGGCCGACAAGCTCGTGCAGTCCGCCGATCCCAAAGAGATGGAAACCGAGGAGCAGGCGTTGGATTTGGCGCGAGCAATGGTGCGCAGCGACTACGCTGGCGTGGTTGCTTGGAAGCACATCGGCGTCCCCCCCGGCAGCATGAATGGCCCAAGGGAAATCCTCTATCGTTTCGGCGAAGTTCCCGGTTACGAGTAGCTGCCTGCCCGCCAGTCCGGTACGCGCCGATCATTTCCGGATCCAGAAAATCTTGGCTTCCGCGAGAGGAGCCGGAGGCGACTTCACCGCCCTGCGCGACAGCGCGAGGGGCGGTCTCGGCGCTAAGACCATCTTGGTGACTCGAGCAAACCCGGGCACATCATCGCTGACCTACCCACTGGGCGTTGAAGCGGAGCGGCCCCCGTCAGGGGGTCAACGCCCCGTGGGTTGGGGCATTGACTTTGCCCCAATAAAACCGAGTCAAACAAACCTCAGGCATTGAGACTGCCAGATGTCAGCCGACAACCGGATGCCCCGCCTCTTGAAGGATTTCCTGAAGCCCATTTGCAAAGGTCCTGAGTGCCGTCCTGAGATCGTCATTCCTCGTTGAAAAAGTCTTCGTCGAGCCGCTTAAACTCCACCGTCCGATACCCCCGCACACCGACCCGGTGCTCGATCATGAGATCGGCAAGTTCGCGCCCGTCGATCAGGATGATGCGTTGGGCCAAATGTTTCACATAGTCCCGCGCGGGCTGACAGAAGGTCGAGGTTGTGACGAAAACACCCTTGCTGGCGCCAAGCCCGACAAGGCTGCCGACGAAACCATTGACGTCAGGACGACCGACCTGGTGAGCCGGCGCATAGCGCTTCGCCTGCACATAGATCCGGTCAAGTCCGAGCCGATCCTCGTTGATGATCCCATCCACGCCTCCATCGCCGGATCGCCCCAGTTGCGCAGCAGCATTCTTGTGGCTGCCGCCATAGCTCATCGCCACCAGGAGATCGACGATGAGCTGCTCGAAGAAGGCGGGACTGTTCTCAAGGATTCGCTCCAGGAGTTCGTCCCGCAAGCACCGGTCAGAGAAGCATGGGCCGCATCGATCTGTTCCTCGGGCGTCGTCGACGCTGATGTCGGACGAGCGGGCGCGGTCACCTCTTAGTCTGCGCCGGAGGAACCCTGCTCATTCCGATAGAACTCCCGAAACTGCGGCTCGCGCATCAACACGGCGACATCGATCCTGTCGGGTCCCGAGGCGAGCAGCGCCCTGCCCTTTTCGGTGGCGACGAACCGACCCCGCGCCGGCGACCCGATGAGACCGGCCTTGCTCATATAAAAATTGGCCCAGTGGATACGGTTGTGCAGCACGCGCTGACGGCCGCTGGGCAGCATCTGCTCCCGTTCCTCTGCGGTCAGCCCGAGGTCGTTGGCGATGCGATCGGCCACATCGGCCACACGCGCTTCACCTTCGGCCGCGAGGCGAAGGACGGGCAGCATGAGGGTCTGGTAATCGGGGATCATGGGCACCTCAGCGCGGTCGCATATGCTTGCGCACCTCAACCACTTAGACTTCTTCGACGTGTTGCTCAACCTTGTGCTTGACGGCCTGCTCCTCGGTCACGTCGTAGCCCGTGGCCTTCTGATAAAGGCTTCGTTCTACACGTTCATCAGCCAAATTTTTTCCAGTCTTTAGGGCGTCGCAAAAATCTGGGTAATCGAGTTTCCAGCGATAAATAGTTGCGCGGTGAACCTCGAAGAAATCGGCTAGTTCGTCATCGGTAGCACCGAGCTGGCAAAGCTCCTCCGCCTGCTTGGCGTATTCGTCTCGGTACGACGTCGGGCGTCCAATCTCACTCACCCTTGAATCATGATTCAGTTGCGAATGATTTGCAAGTAGCGCACCTACCCCACCAGAATGAACAGCGTGACGATGCCGCTGGTGAAAGCCATCAGCAAAGCGTTGAACATTGCCGTCATGTTGGGATTTTTGGCCGCCTCTTGCTGTTCAGCCGGACGACATGCGAGCCACAGAGCAGCCGAACCAGAAAGAAGCGTTACGGCCAGAACAAAAAGGAATTGAGTACTCATGTCCAATATTTATCCTTGGCGCTCAATGGCGCACTAACGACAACCCTACTGGACAAAGAATTTTTAGCAGGCGTTTTGCGCCTGTGCAATTTAATTTGCCCTCGCTTTATCAACTACTGAAACACGCAGGGGTTTGCAGATTACTAACGATTATATAATAGGGCAGTAGTGCTGTCGTTCCTGTTTTGGGACAGCAGAGGGGTGCTCGTTTGGAGCACCCCTATTGGCGTCTACTCGCGGTACATGTGCACAAGCAAAAGCGCCCCCGCGAAATCAAACACGTTGGGCGTCAGTCCTGCAGGGTCGGCGATATACATGCCGAACATGCCAATAATCAGGAAGAAGAAAAGGTCTTTGTCAGTCATCAGAAACTCGAATCTGGGTCGAGAGTGTTCTGATGACGCGCACCAAGGAACAGCCTCTCGATCCCGTTAGGGTCAAGGAGTTGTTCCTCGGCTCTCTCTGCTTGACCCATTCACTAGGGCCAGATTCTACCGAAGACTATGCGGGGCTCGTGGACCCTTCCGTATCACTCGTAAGCAGAGTACCGAGCGGGTAAGGGTGTGACGAACACGTTCGATAAATGGAGCCAGGGGGGTTAAGGTTCAATCGCCGGGCAAAAATTATTTGCAGCCCACCTGGTTGACCGGAATGATCCACCGGTAGCGGTTTTCTAGAGCCCATTCGCCAACTTGGGTGTAGGCGTGGCCACTGCCGTTTTGTTAGCACGCAGCTCTTGAATTGGGCGTTGTAACCCGCGGCGCGCGAGTCCTGCCTCTTCGTGTATGCAAAAACCGAGCAATTGCCCGTGCCAGTAGCGTCAGGCTCGATATAGGTCCAGTCGAGCGCGTCGTACCGCTTGTACTTGATGCGGTCGAGTGTGGCCGTGTGAGTGGCCTGCAGGTCCGCGGGCGGCGTGTCGGCACGGGCACATGCCGCCCAGCACACAGCTAGCGCGGCGGTGAGCATTACAAGGACGATAATACTCACTGCCCGGCTCCCGTTGACTTCATCTTCGGCCGCGTTATAGGCCGGATTTTCGAGCAGGCAGGCTCCCCGTGGAATTGCAGCAATCCTCGGGTTTACAGCGCATGGCTGTCGTCTTTCATTGATTAATGTTTGGAGAAGTCCACCATGGGGTGGACCCTCAACTCGGTGACCCGTGGCGCCGATATTGTGACCGGCACAGCGACCGTCTGACGACTCTTGTTCTGGGAGCCGGGCCTACGCCCGGGAAGCTGACGAGAGCGCCTGCCGGCCACCACATCCTCAAAGGCATAGTAAGCAGTGAGCCGCCCGTGCTTTAGATGTGGAGAGATAGACCGCCATTTCATCTTGCTTGCGTAGGCCGGTAGTCGACGCGACCACCTTCACAAGGCCGTTCGGCGATCGCCAGATTGCGGCCTGGTTCCGGTCGAGTACCATTCTGAAAGGTGAGGTTGCTGCTATCGGCCAGCCACCCTGCATCGACAAGCTGAACATCGATCAAGCGCCGGGTCTGGCGCTCATCCAGCTCTAGGCGGCTGGCCGCCTCTATGCCAGCTTGCTTGAACTGTAGGCGAATCTGTTCTGGTTGGGCCTCGGCCGCCTTCTGCAGCTCGGCGAGTTTGCGGGCGAGGGCCGCATGATTGGCTTCCATCTCGACGGCCGTCTGTTCCCAGATGGCACTCTCAGCAGCCACTTGGCGAGCCAACTCTTCTGCGGCGGCATTGGCCTTGATGAGCTCTTAAGCAGAAGCATTGGCCGCGGCCAGCTTTGTCTTCGCGTCGATAGCGCGGCGATCTCCTTGACCATGTACTCGCCGAATTGCCGACTCTTTAAGAGAGAGGTGTTGGCGTCTTCGGCGAGAAGCGCTCCGCCAGGGTTCCCAGACGATGCAGCTCTGGGCTGAACTGGCTCAAATGACCAAAATTTTTCCGACACGCCCCCCAAGCGCTGAAACTCATCAATCAATATCGCGCCATATAGCCATTTTCTCATCGGCCTCTGCAAACGCTTCGTGCGTTACATGGGTGAAGGCTCATCGTTGGGAGCCGCATTCTCGGCGTTTCGAGCCACCGCCCTTCCCCGCTCGACCGCTTGCAAGTCTTCCGGAGTCAGGCGGTCTTTGATCCGCTCCAAATCCACCAATACATCACCGAGTTGTTTTTCTCGCCGTACGATCTTGTCCAGCCTTTCCCGCAATTCCGCCACCTTGATCGCGAATGCGTCCAGTACTTTCAACACCACCGTCATCATCGGCCCCAACGTGTTGACCTTGGCCGCGATTGACTTTGGCGCCTTCCAAGTACCTGCCCGCGGTTTTGGCTCGAGTTTGTCGAGGTCAGGATCGGTGAAGATTTCTAGCAAAGTGGTCGCGTTGACCTCAAACGAGCGCACGAGCTTTTTGCGATCTTCCTCGATGGCGATCGTTGCCTCCTCGAACTCCATCTTCTGATCTAGGGCAGCCTGTTCTGCGACCTCAGCCGCTGCAGCTTTCTTTTTCCACTCTTGTTTGGCTTTGTACTGCCGTGGGGTAAGGTGCTCTTTGCCGGTATCCCGCCCTGGCTCGCCGCGCTCAATCGCTGGATCAAGATGCTGCTGAGCGTACATCGCCCAGCTGCTGTTTAGGGCACTGTAGTGAGATCCTTTAGGGTACCCTAGACTGACCGCAGTTTCTTCCAGGCATTTGTTCACGGAGATTACGGGCTTTGTCGTAGAGCGTCCCTTGTATTTTTGCGGCCGGATCGGCGCAAAGTACACGTCCACCCATCCCCCGCCGTTTTCGTCAAGATCCATCCGAGCGCTGACGATGGCATCATCGCCGGCAAAACTTTTTACCCAAGCAATTGCGGCTTGGAATACCTGAACGTTGCGAGGGTTTTGGGGATCGTGAAGGTCGCCCGCTTCCCTAATCCAACTCGGAGAGACACCAACCCCAATTGAGTGGAGCAGCTGAGCGCCTTTTCGGGGAGCAACATCGTTTCGCTTCTTGAAGGCGGCGTATGCTTTGGCCAGCCGACGACCGTCAAAGTCTGGCCAGTCTAGCCCCGTCCCGGCAACCGCGCCATCACGTAGATTTTCTTTTGCCAATAGATCAAGTCGCAACCCATGGCGCTCAAGGTCCCTTAGTCGTTCCTTGGTCTCAACCGGTTCGCTATGCGTAAAGGCAAAAACCGTCATGCCACGCCCCCGACACCGCGAGCGGGACCGTGTTCTCGGGAGTGTATTAGTTTACAGCCGATACGGGAGACGCCCGCAAATCGGTCATCGATATCGCCCGACGGTGTAAACCGAGACGCAAAAAGCTCGAGGCTTTCCGCCAGTGCTGGGAGTTCACCTCCTGATTTGTAATCAGGTTCTCCTTTCGCTAGGCTGAGCAGTGCCACTGCGTCCCGGATGTCACCAATAACCGAAATGTTCTCGACGATCTCGGGCTTGGGCTTCCCAGTCATCTTCAAGTTCGGCTTCGCTGAGCTCATCAAGTAGGAGGTCAGCAAAATAAGGAGAACTGACTGTGGCAGCGCATCAACCAAGAGATGCACTAAAAGCGTCCAGTTGCGATCAATCTTGCGGCACAAGACTAGCAGCTCTCGGCCAATGACCCAAGGTAGTCACGCAGATCCTGCACGAGCAAAAGTGTGCGTCCGCCTGACTTCATCTTCCTGAGCCGCCCATCCCGAATGAGCTGGTACAGCCGCGTCCGGCTGACGCCGATTAGCCTTGCTGCTTCTGAGACACTTACTGCGAATGGTTCCACTTTCGTACTCCCAACATCTTCTCGATTGCTCCAGGCACTCTGGGCGTGAGGATTTTCGATGTCGGAGAGGGATCTTCACAGCGGGGGGGACAAAGCTATTTTTTGCTGAGCCCCTGTCCCCCCTGGTTTATTTCTCCCGGGTTCCGTGCATTGGCACGCGGTATCGCTGTATAGTTTTCGCAATGTTCTCGGGCTTAAAATCCAGCCCGAATAATTGGCCAGCAGTGCCTATAAAGGTATATAGAGGGCCCGTACGACGATACTTACTGTTGCCGGTCCCACCGATACGGCCTCGCGGAAAAACGTCCCAATAAACAGGAACCATTGTTTCCGCCACCAGGAACAAAATATTAGTGGGCTTTTGGGGCATTGTTCGCTCGAGGGCCTTAATCAGCAGATCCGAGGAACGTGATAGCTCAAAGAAACTAGCAGCCAATGCCGCAAGCTCTTCATTTCTTGCGCGACCTCTAGAGTGATCGAGCATCCAAAGCCTTGTTGCCCATTCTTCATCCCACCCTGAGTAATCTTCGCCCCATTCTGCTTTGACATCATCTGCTATATCTCGTCCGTAGAGCCACGATAGGTAGCTCATGGATGACGAAAAACCTTCTGAACTCAACAGACGACCCAGCTCTTCGGATAGCTGCCTCGCGGACTGAAACTGAGCCAACAGCGCCTTCCTGTTCGCCGCCGCGGAGCGCTTTTGACGCGCTTCGTCGTTCAGGTGTTCGGCCAGAGTCCAAAGCGACTCCTCGATACGCTTAACGTCAAACTGGCTGCACTCCATCCCATGCTGGTGCAGCATTTTCGCTGCAATCTCATTCGCGAATTCCCCGAGCCGCTTATGCTCTGCTTTCAGGAACTCCTCTTCAGCCTTCGAACCGTCTGCTGCCAACCATGATCCCCATATCCCGCCACTGGCCGCTTGCTTGGCCTTTTGAGAAAGTATGGGACTTGACCCGTTCTGAATCCGTTACGAAGTACCGGAGCGCACGAGTGGAACAATTGCTCTGGCAGCCAGCTCCTCCAAACCATCGGTGATCCACCGCGAGTAGTGCTTTTCAATCATCTGGACGCTGGTGTCATGAAGTGCGGCCACAAGGCGAACAGGCAAATTCGCGCGAATACCTCGGACTATGGACGAATGGCGCAGTGCATAGGGCTCGATGTGCACAAGACCAGCGCGCTTTCTGATTAAATGCCAGTCACGCGAGAACTCGCTAGAACTCTCCCACTTTTCCCGGCGATCCCGCTCCCACCTTATGGAGCCTTTTACCTGCACACGTTTCCAGCGCTCCAGCAAAAACTCGTCGTTGCCTCTCCCAGCCACGGCGTCATTTAAGGCGGCTAAGACATCCTGTCCGACAGGAACCGTGATGGAGCCAGACTTGCCAAGTCCCTTAAAGCTGCACGGGACAAAAAATCGTGCCGCATCCATCTGCAGATCACGGACCCTGAGCCGGGCGACCTGGGAGAAGCGAGCGCCGGTGGACGCTAGCACCAGAACGAGCCTGTACAGATCTCCCTCCCAGCCGTTGGCCAAGTCCACATCTCGGGTTGCCTCCAAAACTAGCGCAATCTGATCGTCGGAGAGGATTTGATTGTCTCGAGCTGGTTGATCAATCTCGTTGTCCGCCTCCGTTTGCCGTAACCCGTAGCGGATCACCTCTGGCAAATTCGCCGGAAGCCGACTTCTGTTCTGCAGATAACCAAGGTTGAGAGCTGCTTTGAAGTCGTTGCACAAGCGAAGTTTCGTGTTCGGCTTGAGTGCGGCAGGTAAGGCGTCGCGCCACTGTTTGAGATCCTGCTCCCGGAGCACGTGGAGACCCGTGTCAAGAATGCTGCATGGGATAACAATTCCCCCTCGCCCCACCTCCTCTAAAACGTAGCGGCCTAACCTCAGCGAGGCGTCCGATCGCACCTTTTTTCCCTTCCGGCGACTGTCGCGCAGGTCACGCATCGCCACGTATGATATGACCGACGACCGCACCGTAGCGGGTTGACCATCGGCAGCAGCGACTTCGGCTTTCCGGGCTTCCTCCACACGATCCCGCGCCACCTTCTCTGCTTGTGCGAAACTCAGCGCCCCTTCCTTAATGACATCGTCCGCCGGACCAATTTCGGCCTGCCGATAGCCAGCAGCGTGGCGCCAACGCACGAACCATAATCCCGTCCGTCTTCCTTTCCGATAGCCAAGGTGTACTCCGGTGTCGATCTGGCGCCAGTACTTCCCCTCCTTCAACCTTCCGCGCGCGGCTGGAGTGGTGATTGCGGTCTCAATCAGGGTTTTGGGCATCCGCTCCTCCAAAACAGTCAAATATCAGTAAAATATACACATCTGCACATCGGCGTACGGTCTGGGACATATACCCGGTAAAAATATGATCTTAAAGAGTTTTCTTCAGAATAGAAAGGGGTTCGCCTACGGTCGTTCCAGCCCTCTCACGGCGGGAACAGGGGTTCGATTCCCCTTGGGCGTACCAAATCTCCACAATCAGAATTTGATGGTTTGCAGGTTCGCGTTTTTGGCGGACTGATTGCGTCTTTATGAGCCGCGTGAGAATCGCCTGAGTGGGCATTTCTGCGCTTGGGATTCGTCGTTTCGAGTCCCCTGCCCCTCGCGCTGCTAAGCCGGACAAACCCTTACCCATTGCGCCGTAGCGGAGTCTTCCGTCAGGCATTCATCCAGACAAAAGAAAACCCCGCCGAAGCGGGGTTCAATTTTTCGGCGTGAGAGCTGCTTAGTGGCGACCAGCGGTGTGCTGACCGCACCAATCGTCGTTCTTCACCGTTGGCCACACAGCAGCAGGCTTTTCAGCAGCGGAAGATGGCACCGGCGGGTGGGCGCGGCAAACGCCAGCAGCGGCATTGCTGTGATCTTCAAAGAAAACGCAGGAGGTGCAGGTCGTTGCAGAAGTGGTCATTGCTCTGTCCTAATTCAGATAATTTCAGTCATGAAATCGTGTGATTTCAATGTCATAGGGAATCTAACTTAGAACTAATCTAAACTTCAAGCACTTTCTTTGGATTCATTCTAAAGTGCGCACCGATGCGCAAGAGCGCCCGCCCGCCGGGCTTGTGGCCGGTAAACGTCACTTCAAAATGAGTAGAGCGAGCCAGCTAGTGCAGCGTGGTTGGGGGAATCGTAGCTCCGAGTGCGCTGACACAGAAAATGCTGCCATTGGCGCGTTCGGCCAGGCCGAGATTGAGCAATTGTTCGCCCAGTTCCGCAGGCAAAGGGCACGGGCCTTCCTGCGTAAGAATGGCAAGCGCGCGCCGCTGGGGCAGCGTGAGATTTGTCCAGAGCAAGTTCATTTTTTGGCCTCTCCTGTTCGATGCAAGCAATGCCACAGGAGAGGCTCGGTTCCGCCAATGCGGAAAGTTGATCATGGGCGGGTGCGCCCTGCCCCCGCCCGATCAGAGTCTTACGCGGCGCCTGGCCCCGGATCGGTTTCGGGAGGGTTATTGGCGACGCGCAGCACCTTAAGGCGATGAGCCCTGCCGTTCGGGTCGGTCCATGACATGACATCGCCCGGACGCAGCCCCAGAAGGGCCGCGCCGTGCGATGATGTAACGGAGAGGCGATAGGCCCGGTCCTCGTCCGCCGCTTCGGGCAGAACCAGCTTGATCACGCACTCTTCCCCGGGAATGGGGCGATATCGCACGACGCTGCCCAGCCGCACCACATCGGGCGGCAAGGCGGCGTCGTTGACGACGCGCGCCCGGTCCAGCTCAAAGAGCAGGAAATCGGTGCTGTCGACATCGTGCGCGATATCTGTCAAGGCGGCGACGGTGAGGCGTTTATGCTCCTGCTCGCCGACGAGAATGTCGGGCGACGGCATCCAGTCCTGCAACGAGATCGTCGTCATTTTACATTCTGCTCCTTTACTGGCGACAGCGTATGTCCTGCGCCGGGCCGATCAAAAATCGCAAAGAGATGTTGGGGCGGCATTCCCGGCGCCTGATAATCTCGCAGGCACCAGGGACAGCGGCGGGCAGCACGTGGGCGGGGTCCCGCGCATGAGCGGCAGAACCTGAGGGCAGGCATTTTTGTCTCTCCTTTCCACTCAGAGATTCGAGGCGCGGGCAAAGGCTTCCATCAGCGCCTTGCGGTCTTCGAGCGACGCCAGGCGGATGGTCATGGTTTCGGTCTTGATCGGGGTCTGCGGCGGCAGGCTGTAGAGCATCTGCGGCACATTCTGATCGGCCCATGCCTTGAAGCGGGACAACTTGTGGCTGCCGATGATGGGAAGGGTGACGGAATATTTGAAGGTCATCGTGTTCAGGTCTTCATAACGTGCAGCAAAGCCCCCTGGCGCGAGCGAGGAGGGCAAGATCTGCAAACTATTTTGGGAATGGGGACGTTATCCTGGTGCCGCTCTTGCCCGTCGGGCAGGTAGTGACACCAGGCAATCAGCCTTGCTTGAGGCGACGGCCCTGAACTGAAGCGACGATTACAAAAAAGCGGCTCATGGCCACTATCATGGCCATATCCTGCACTTTGTCAAATCCGCCAAAAGGCTCGGTCAGGCGGGGAGTTTTTCGACATGGTGGCGCCCGATGGGCACGATCATCGGGGTGTCGGAAACCGGATCGACAACGATGCGGGAGGTCATGCCGAAGACGTCCTTGACGATCTGTTCGGTGATGACTTCCACGGGCCGCCCCTCGGTCACGATCGTTCCGGCCTTCATGGCGACGATGTGGTCGGCATAGCGGCAGGCCAGATTGAGATCGTGAAGGACAACGACAACGGTCCGGCCACTGGTCTTGACCAGATCGGTCAGCAGATCGAGCACTTCGACCTGATGGTTGATGTCGAGGAAGGTCGTGGGTTCGTCGAGCAGCAGCAGGTCGGTTTCCTGCGCCAGCGCCATGGCGATCCAGACGCGCTGGCGCTGGCCACCCGACAGTTCATCGACGGGACGATCGGCAAGCTCCAGCGTATCGGTGGATTGGAGCGCCTGCGCAACGGCGGCGTCATCCTCCGGCGTCCAGCGGCGGAACCAGCCCTGATGCGGATAGCGGCCACGGCCCACCAGATCGGTGACGGTGATCGCATCTGGCGCGATGGGGCTTTGCGGCAGGACGCCGAGAATGGTGGCCACTTCGCGGGTCGGCATCTGGTGGATTGGCTTGCCATCCAGATAGACCGCGCCGCGCGTGGGCGTCAGCAGGCGCGCCAGGCCTCGCAACAAGGTCGACTTGCCACAGGCATTGGCTCCGACGATGACGGTGAGTTGGCCGGCGGGCAATGTGAGATCGAGCGCCGAAACGATCTGGCGCTCGCCATAGCCCAGATCGAGACCGGCAGCGAGAAGTTGGTGATTGGCGGACATTTTATAGCACTCCGATCAGTTTACGCGGCCGGACCGGCCAGAGGCCATCAACAGCCAAAGCAGGAACAGCGCCCCGAAGGCACCAGTGACGACGCCGACGGGCAATTGGGTATTGGGCAACAGGTGCTGGGCGATCAGGTCGGACGCCAGCATGACGAGCGCGCCCACGAGAGCGGCTTGCGGGAAGCCGCGCCCTGCCCCATTGAGCATGGTGCGGGCCAGCGGGCCGGAAACGAAAGCGACGAAACCGACGGGCCCCACAGCGGCGGTGGCAAAGGCCGCAAAGCCGACAGCGACCAGCATAAGCCCGAGGCGGGTGAATTCAACCTTGGCGCCAAGCGAGCGGGCCGTATCGTCGCCCAGTTCCATGGCGTCGAGCCCGCGCAACAGGGCAATCATGGCTGGGATCAACACCAGCAGAGCGCCGCCCAGCACGATACTATCGCCGGGGCGGGACGCATTGAGGCTGCCCACCAGCCAGGCCATGGCCTGTTGCACTTCGGTAAGGCGGGCGCGGGTGAACAGGTATGAGATCACCGCGGCGAGCATTGCCGCCATGCCGATACCGATCAGCACCACGCGATAGGCCGTCACCCCATTCCGCCATGCGAGGAGATAGATGGCGAGCGCGGTAATAACAGCGCCGCCAAAGGCACCGAACGAAACCGCCGTGCCCGACCAGCCCAGAATGATGATGCAGAAGACGGCGGAGGCGCTGGCGCCATGGGCGATGCCGATAATATCGGGGCTGGCCAATGGGTTACGCAAAAGAGTTTGGAAAATGATTCCGGCCAGCGCAAATGATGCGCCGGACAGGACTGCCAGAATGGCGCGCGGCAGGCGGACCTGCAACACGATGAAATCGACGCCGCGATCAGTAAGCCCGGTAAAGGGCGAGAGCAGCGAGCGGATCACACCCTCGACCGGAACGGGATAGTCACCCAGATAGAGAGCCAGCGCAAAAACAAGCAGCAGCGCGACAAGCAGGGCAAGCGTCACATTGCGGCGGCGGTCGGCCGAGCGGGTGCGCGTCTGCACGACGCGGGTGATGTCGAGCGCCGTGGTCATAGCGCCGCGAGCTTCCTGCGCCGCACCAGCGCAATGAAGAAAGGCGCGCCGACAAAGGCGGTGACGATACCGACCTGCACCTCACCGGGCGGAGAAATAACGCGCCCGAGAATGTCGGACCCCAGCAGCAGAATGGGGGCCATCAGCATGGAATAAGGCAGGATCCAGCGATAGCCGGGGCCGGTTATGGCGCGGGCGACATGGGGCACGGTGAGCCCCACAAAGGCGATAGGCCCGGCTGCAGCAGTGGCCCCACCTGCCAGAACAACAGCGGCCAGACCTGCCAGTCCCCGCGACAGGCGAATACGCTGACCGAGGGCGCGCGCCACATCGTCGCCCATGGAGAGACCATCCAGCATACGCGCGGTGGCGAGCGCCAGAAGCACGCCGACCACCAGAAACGGCGAAACCTGCAAAACGATGTCTATGGATCGGCCGGCCAGCGAGCCGACCTGCCAGAAGCGCACCTCATCAAGCGTGCGCGGGCTGGTCAGCAGGATGGCGCTGACGACCGATTGCAGTACGGCGGTGATGGCCGCACCGGCAAGCGCCAGCTTGATCGGCGTCGCGCCTTCGCGGCCAAGCGAGGCGACGGAATAGACAATAAGCATGGCCAATCCTGCCCCGATAAAGGCGAGCCACACATAGGTTGAAAGCTGGGTCATGCCAAAAAGGGCGACGCCTAGAACGACGGCGAGCGCGGCACCGGCATTGATGCCCAGAATGGACGGATCGGCCAGCGGATTGCGCGTCGCCCCCTGGAGCACGGCGCCGGACAGGCCAAGTGCTGCGCCAACCAGAAGGCCGACAATGGTGCGAGGCAGGCGCAGGTCCCAGATGATGCGGTGATCCGTGCTGGAGGCATCATAGGCCGTGATTGCCTGCCAGACCGATTCAGGCGGTATCGGACGCGCGCCCGTTGTGAGCGAGAGCAGCGCTATCACGACCAGGGCTCCGGCGAGCAGAAGAAGGCCCAGCGTGAGCCGGGCCGCCTTATTTTGTCGATCCGAAACCGGAGCCGTCATAGTCGATCAGGGTGTGAGGTCGGCGTCAGCAGCGTTGATTGCGACCGTCAGCTTGTCGAGTTCACGCGCATAGGCAGCGTAATTGCGCAACCAGTAGGCCGGCCAATCGGTGACCTGACCGGCTTCAGCGGCCTTCATCAGTGTCCAGGTTGGCTGCGCCAAAGCTGTCTTCATCGTCTCTTCCGAGCGGTTATCGACGAGGATCAGATCGGGCTGATACTTGTCGACGTTTTCCCAGGAGAGGGTTTCCCAATAGCCGCGATCATCAGCGATTTCGGGATCGATCAGGTTGAGCCCCCAGGACGCAAAATCAATCAGTTCCGACGAGCCTTCAACAGCAGCGACATAGAGCGCATCCGTGCCGGCCCAGACGGCCAGAGCGGTCAGGCCGGGCTTGGCGCTGGTTGCGGCCTTGAAGTTTTCCAAAGCAGTCTCGAAAGTGGCTTTGTCGGCAGCGATCTCGGGCCGGGACAGGTCGGCGCCGAGGCTTTCGGCCAGGATTTCATAGTCCCGGATCAGCGTGAGGATTGAATCCCCCTGCAACGGCCCAGTGATCGGCGCCAGCGGCGAGAGCGCAGCAGCCACGTCTTCGCCACCGCTCCATACGGCGTCGAGCGGCCAATATTCCCCGATGATCAGGTCGGGCTCAAGCACAGCGGCTTTTTCGATATCCACTTCGCCCCAGGACTGACCAATGATTTCGATGCCGGTCAGGTCGAGCCCCTGCAGGGCCTTGGCGTCAGCAACGGCGCTGTCGGCATAAATGCCAACCGGGCGAATGCCGAGCGGAATGAGACCGGCAGCGGCGTCCTGGCTGGCGATAATGCGGACCGGGGCTTCGTCAAGGGTCACGGTCTGGCCGTCACCACCGGTGAACGTCCAGGCGAAGGCAGGGATTGCAGTGGAAACGAGAAGCGACAGGGCGAGCGTGGCTGCACGAAACATGGCTTGGACCATCCGATTTGTGATAGCGGTTCCGTATCTGCGCTAAGATGATCGGTCAAGTCATGTTATGACGTGACCAGGGAAATACGGCATTCGCCGAACAATATCGCAAGTCGCCACTGCCCCGCGTATGATCCGTGGTTCTAGGGCTAGTCGACATTCAACGGTTTCACTGAATCTGGAGAGCCCCGATGAGCACCCTCCCCCTTGAGGGGAGGGCTGGGGTGGGGGTGCTGCGGTTCCAACAAACGACTGCGTCTGCGGATAGTTCAGAACCCCCACCCTCAATCCCTCCCCTCAAGGGGGAGGGAGGCAGATCGCGGCTCACTAAACCCAGTTCAAACCTGAATGTCGATTAGCCCTGGATAACGAGCGGGCATAGAGGGAAAGCCGGACTTTGGGTCCGGCCTCTTACTATTCCGGGCGGCGGTATTGATAGATGCCTACGTCGATCGAGCCTTCGGTGAAGCCGGCCTCGCAATATGAGAGGTAGTAGACCCATTTGCGCCTGAATGTCTCGTCGTAGCCAAGCGGAGCAATCATGGGCCAGCGCTCCAGAAAACGCTCGCGCCAAAGGCGCAGAGTGCGTGCATAGGACAGGCCGAAGGTTTCGACATTTTCCAGCACAAGGCCATAGCGCTCGCCAAATTCCTTCATCACCGCCTTGGTCAGCAGCATACCGCCGGGGAAAATATAGCGCTGGATGAAATCGGGGCCTGAACGATAAGCGTCGAAATCTTCTTCGCGGATGGTAATGGCCTGAATGGCGGCCGTTCCGCCGGGCTTCAGCCGATCATGGACGGTCTGGAAATAGCTGGGCCAATTGTCTTCGCCCACGGCCTCGATCATCTCGATGGAGCCGATGTGATCGAACTGCCCCTCGGTGTGGCGATAATCCTCGAAAACCAGCGTGGCATATTCATCAAGCCCCTGGCGCTTGAGGCGTTCGAGACCGAATTTCAACTGTTCGGCAGACAGCGTGATACCGCGCAGATTGGCCTTGTAGTCACGGGCGACCGTTTCGGCGAACCCACCCCAGCCGCAGCCAATTTCCAGCACGGACGAGCCTTCGGTGACGCCCGCCATATCGGCGACACGGCGATATTTGGCCAATTGCGCCTCTTCCAGGCTCTGGTCGCCGGAGGTGAAAACCGCCGAAGAATAGGTCATGGAGGGATCGAGCCATTGGCCATAAAAGTCATTTCCGAGGTCATAGTGCTCGGCAATGTTCTTCTTGGAGCCTTCCAGCGTGTTGCGGCGGGAAACATGGTAATGCAGGTCCGAGGCCGCGCGATGGAAAAAGCCCTTGTTGGCGTTATCGAACATGTCCCGGTTTTGCAGGAAAAACCGGAATAGCGCCGTAAGGTCATCGACTTCGATATCGCCATTCATATAGGCAGCGGAAAAGCCAACGGTGCCGCGCTGCATGGCTTCGTTGATCACGCTGAAATTATTGAGGCGCAGCGTGGCATGTTCGCCCGTGCTCGGCTCGCCCACGGTGCGCGTCTGGCCGTTGGGGAAGATTACCGTCAACGAGCCATGCGACGGCTTGCCGATAAGGCGAAAACCGATGGTCTCCACCAGCCAGGACGTAAAGTGTGTCCAGATGGAGGTGCCGGTTCGAGAATGTTCAATGGCAGTTTTTGTCATGTGCGCCGCCAGGTCCAGCTACAACGTCAGCAGGCGGGCGAAAAAGCTGCCGCCTGATTTCCAGCGTCAGAGGCGTCTGGACTGGAGCAAAAACGCTCCTTCCCTTGACGCCGAGGTTATAGTTTAGCCGCGATGCAGGCAGATGCAAGCGGCGGTTAATCAGAGGGGCCGGGCATAACTCGGCTCAAATGCTAATACGGATGAAGAGGCCGTTTGGATCCATCGGCGCAATCAGCGCGGAGGGCGGGCAATGTCCAACAGGCGGAACTGGACCTGTTCGCGGCCCTGATAGTGATCCAGCGAGAGCGAACCGGCAAAGTGCAATGGCTGGTCGTTATCGCGCATCAACGTATCGCCAAGCGGCGTTCCGGCGGCGCGGAAGGCGATGGCCTTGAGCTTGGCGCCATCATCTGAAGCCAGCGAAAAGCTGATGTGACCGCCCTTTCCGACCACCTGCGGAAAGCGGGCGCGGTGCGCCGGGAAGACGAAAACCGGCGATGGATTGCCTGCGCCGAACGGCCCGGCTTTTTCCACGGCATGAAGCAGGCTGAGCGTCGCACCACGCGCCGTCAGCGCCGCATCGATCTTGAGCGCCGAGGCGGCGCGGGCAGAGGTGACGCTGGCAACGAGCTTTTCGGCGAGGAAAGCGCGGAACGGGCCCATATCGCCGGGGCGCAGCGAGATGCCTGCCGCCATGGCGTGGCCGCCACCTTTGGGAATGAGGCCGCTATCGACCGCTTCGATCACTGCCGAGCCCAGATCGACGCCGGGCATGGAACGGCCCGAGCCGGTGCCGCTGCCGTCCGGGTTCAGCGCAATGGCGAAGCTGGGACGCTCGAAGCGCTCCTTGAGCCGCGCCGCAATCAGGCCGACCACACCGGGATGCCAATTGGCCGAGGCGAGGACCAGCACCGGAGGCCCCTCGCCCGATCCGATTTCAGCTTCCGCGGTGGCGCAGGCTTCCTCGACAGCCTCGACCTCGATGCGCTGGCGCTCGGTATTGAGTTCATCGAGCCGCGCAGCGATGACCATGGATTCGTGTTCATCATCCATAGCCAGGAGCCGCGTTCCGAGCGCAGCATCGCCAATCCGGCCACCGGCATTGATGCGCGGACCAAGCAGAAAGCCGAGGTGATATGGATTGAGCGGACCATTAATTCGGGCAGCGAGTCCAAGCGCAGCCAGCCCCGGCTTTTCGCCTTTGCGCGCAACTTCGAGACCGCGCAACACGAAGGCCCGGTTGAGTCCGACAAGTGGGACCACATCGCAAACCGTTGCCAGCGCTACCAAATCCAGCAATTTCAACAGGTCCGGCAGACCAGTGACGCCGCGATTACGCAAGGTGCGATTGACGGCGACCAGCACCATGAAGGTGACCCCGGCAGCGCAGAGATAGGACAGCCCGGAAATATCGTCCGGCCGGTTCGGATTGACCAGCGCATTGGCGGGCGGCAGTTCATGATCGGCCAGATGGTGGTCGATGACCAGCACATCCGCCCCCCGCTCGCGCGCATGCGCAATCGGTTTATCGCTGGTGGTGCCGCAATCGAGCGTGATGACGAGGCTGGCACCGGCGTCGATCAGCTTGTCCATGGCCGCGATATTCGGGCCATAGCCTTCAAAGATGCGATCGGGAATGTGAACCTGAGGCTCAAGGCCGAAATGGCGCAGAAAGCGCATCATGAGTGCGCAGGAACAGGCGCCATCCACGTCATAGTCGCCGAAAAGAGCGACGGATTCCTTGTCGGTAATGGCTTTGGCAAGGCGCTCGGCCAGCTCGTCCATGGCGGTGAGCGTCGAGGGATCGGGCATCAACACGCGGATCGAGGGATCGAGCCAGGTTTCGGCCTCGTCAATGCCAACGCCGCGCGCCGCAAGGATACGCGCCACGATATCGGAAATGCCGGTGCGCTGACTGATCGCCGTGGCGTTGCGCGCCGCCGCCAGATCAAGCCGATCCACCCAGGCGCGGCCGGTGACCGATTGGGTGATGTCAAGAAATGGGCGCGCGGTTTCAGGCATGACGCAGGGTTAGGAGATTTTCGCCGGAGTGGGAAGATGCATCGCCGATTTACTCAATGACGGCTGTTTTTCACACATGTGTTGCTCACCACTGCCGCCCCAAAAAAGGGTCGGTCGCCCGCCCTTCTCAAACTATGTTCGCGCGCAGAGCTTGTTGCCGTCAGGGTCGCGGAGATAAGCCACAAACCTGCCGTTGGGGCGCTCTGTCGGAGGGCTTTCGGCAGAAGTGCCACCATTCGCCACTCCGGCGCTGTGCCACGCGCGAACCTGGTCGGAGGTTTCGGCAAGGAAGCCGATGGTGCCGCCATTGGCGGCTGTGGCTGGTTGGCCATTGATCGGCGTCGTCACCATGAATCGGCTGCCGCCACGGGCATAGACCAAACGGCCACCGGCATCGGTTTCGCCCAGCGGCCCGCCGAGGGCGGCGAAAACAGCATCATAAAACATTTTGGCGCGGGCAAGATCATTGCTGCCGATCATGACGTGGGTAAACATGGGTATCTCCCGAAATTGGCTGGCGCGCGCCAGCAGTTCTGCCCTTATCTGGCATGCCGCGCCCTGATCCAGCGCGTGGTCTGGCTCCAGCTCCGCATGACGACGGTGCTGGTGTCGACCGTGTTACGGCGCAGTTTTACGCCGTCAACGAGCGAGCCGTCGGTTATGCCGGTTGCTGAAAACAGCACGTCGCCAGAGGCAAGATCGGTCACGTCGTAGATGCGGTTGGGGTCGGTTATGCCCATTTCCTTGGCGCGCAGGCGCTTGTCGGGCGTGTCGAGGATCAGCTTGCCCTGCATATGCCCGCCAATGCAGCGCAGGGCCGCAGCAGCGAGAACGCCTTCGGGCGCGCCGCCGGAGCCGACATAGATATCCACCCCGGTGTCTTCGGTGTTCACGGCGTGAATGACGCCAGCAATGTCCCCGTCGCTGAGCAATTTGACTGAAACGCCCGCCGTACGGAGCTCTTCGAGCAGGCCTGCATGGCGCGGACGATCAAGCACGATGGCGGTGATTTCGGAAACTGGCACGCCCTTGGCTTTGGCGAGGGATTTCACATTCTCGGTCGCAGACCAGTCGATATGCACCGTTTCGGGCGCATAGCCCGCGCCAATGGCAATCTTGTGCATATAGGCGTTGCGCGCGACGTTGAGCAGGCGGCCGCGTTCGGCCATGGCAAGAACGACAAGGCTGTCTGGCTGGTTCTTGGCGCAAAGGGTGACGCCTTCGAGCGGGTCGACGGCGATATCGACCTCGGGCCCCTGCCCTGCGCCAACCGGCTGGCCGACATAGAGCTCGTCGCATTCAAACTGCTCGCCCTCGCCGATGACGATGCGGCCGGAAATGGCGACGCGGTTCAATTCGGATTTCATGGCGCTGACGGCAGCGTCGTCAGCAGCTTTCTCGTTGCCTTTGCCGCGCCATTCGGCGGCAGCAATGGCGGCGCGTTCGGTTACACGCACCATTTCAAGCGTCAGCGTACGGTGGAGATTGGCAGCGTTCTTGCCGTCTTCGACTTTGCTGAGCTTCATGTTCTCTTACCCCCGGAGCCCAATGCCCCGTGGGCGTCAGAGCTTTTCGATGCGGATCAGTTGTGGCGTTCCAACTATGAACCCGTCTGCGGCGATCTCTGCAAGCGCTTCGCGCACGGATGATTCCAAAGTCTGTTGAGTAATCATCACGACGGTGCGTGCAGAGGTGCCATCGGGCGCTATTGCCTTAGCGTTCAAGTCCGACCGCTGGATGACGGAATCGATGGAAATCGACTTATCCCCCATGCGCGTAGCGATGGCCGCCAGCGCACCCGGCACATCCTTGGCATTGAGGCGGATATAGAAGCCGCCTTCGTGAGGTCGCATCGGCGCCTCGATATAGGGCAACAATTCGTCGCTGGGGACACCAAGCGGGGGTACCCTGGTGCCGCGCGCAATATCGAGAATGTCGGAGAGAACGGAAGACGCCGTGGGCGGGCCACCGGCGCCAGGACCGGCCAGCAGAAGCTCGTGCACGTGGTCGGTTTCGAGCGCCACCGCGTTCATCACGCCATCGACACCGGCAATGGCGCTGCCTTTGGGCACGAAGGTGGGATGAACCCGCTGCTCCACCGCGTCGCCAACACGTTCGGCAATGCCCAGCAGCTTGATCTTGTAACCGAGATCGGCGGCAACCTGAATGTCGTGCTGGGTGATCGAGGAGATGCCCTCGATACGCATCCGATCCGGCGCGATTTCGTAGCCGAAGCAGAGCGTGGCGAGAATGGACAGCTTGTGAGCGGTGTCGAAACCTTCGACGTCGAAAGTCGGGTCGGCCTCGGCATAGCCCAGGGCCTGCGCATCCTTGAGGCAGTCGGCAAACGAAATGCCCTCATTGCCCATACGCGTCAGGATGTAGTTGCAGGTACCGTTCATAATGCCAAAAACCTTGGCGATGCGGGCGGAACCCAAACCTTCGCGCAGGGTCTTGATGACAGGGATGCCACCGGCCACGGCAGCTTCAAAGCCGAGCTGGGCCCCGGCCTCTTCGGCCATGCGGGCCAGCATGACGCCATGCTTGGCGAGCAGCGCCTTGTTGGCAGTGACGACAGGACGGCCAATTTCGAGCGCCGCCTTGACCGCAGCAAGAGCGGGACCATCCTCGCCACCAATCAGTTCAACGAACAGATCGATCCCGTCCCATTTGGCCAGGGCCACCGGATCGTCAAACCATTCAAGGCGGGAAATATCGATGCCGCGATCGCGGGAGCGGGAGCGCGCGGCAACGGCCACGACCTCCAGCTGACGGCCAAGTTTTCGCGTCAGCTCGCCGCCATCCTTTTGCAGGATACGCACCAGCGTGGCGCCGACATTGCCGAGACCGGCAACGCCGATGCGCAATGGCGCCTGGCGATCGGTTTCACCAAAATCCGACATGGCCTTGAGGATGCGCGCGCGGGTTTCGGTGCGCGGCTCGCGCCCGTCGCGCAGGTCGAAGACGAAGAGCGGATCCCCCGCGACAATGCGACCGAAACGGGTGGGTGTCCAACCCCGTGCGGAGATGAAGGATTCAACGGCTTGGCGGAAAGATTGGATGTCGCTCATGGTGGCGCCATCTGCATAGGAAATCGCCTAGAGGTCAATAGGAGTTTTAGTAGGAATTGGGGCCGACACTATTGTCGGCCCCTTGCTTTTCAGTTTGCCTTGGCGGCTTCGCCGATCAGCTTGATATATTGCGGGTAACCCCATTTCAGCGACAGGGCGCTGGGCGGGGAAACCGAGTTGATCAATTCTGCACCAGTGATGTGCGCCACTGCGCCCTTTGCGACCTGCGGAGCCAGGGCGATGACGGAATTGCCGTAGAAAGCAGCGTCGTCTTCGTCCGTTTCAAAATAGGAAATCAAGATGTCGCTGGTGAGCTGGTCGAGATTTTCGTAGCTCAGCATGAAGTAGAGGTCGTTTCCATTGGCAAGGTCGCTCACGCTCGGCGCGGATGTCAGTCCTGCATCGACCAGAAAACGGACGCGGGAATCGAGATTGCCATAGACGTTGATCTCGCCATTCCACTCGGCAATGGTCGCAAAGGTCTGGGTGGCAAGTTCGGGATATTTTGCAGTTTCATCAAGGATGAACTGCTCCAGCTCCGCGACTAGCGCTTCCGCTTCGGCCTTCTTGCCCATGGCCTCACCAGTGATGGTGATGGTGTCCTGCCAGGACGTATCCCATGGCGTTTCAGGGAATGGAACCACAGGCCCCAATCCGCTCAATACCTCGTACTGATCTTCCGTCAGGCCGGAATAGACGGCGAGGATCAGGTCTGGCTGCAAGGCCGCGATGGCTTCAACTGGCGGTTCGCGGCCGCTGTCGGGCAGAATGGTGGGAAAGTCTGCGCCCAGCGCGGCAACGGCATCCTTGGTCCAGCCCAATGCCCCATTTTCATCGCCACCATAACCGAAATAGGGAACACCAACCGGCACTTCACCGAGGGCGATAACGGCATCCTGGCCAGCCCAACCCCAGGTCACAATACGCAGCGGCTTGGCCGGAATGGTTGTTTCACCATAGGCGTGGGAAATGGTGACAGGGAAAGACTGTGCCTGCGCAGCAGTAACAAGGCTCAGGCCGGCGAGCACCGCAGATAGCACGAGAGAGCGGAAAGACATCAGATCACCTTTTACGTGGAGATGGCACTCTCTACAAAAGTTGATTTATGATGTCATGTATTATTTAAGAAGAAGCACGGTGCTGTCCGGCCCTGGATTGATGCGTGTCATCAGGACCGACGCGTGAGCAGAACCATGACTTCATAGTGGTCGGTTTGCGGGAACATGTCGAACAAGCGGATGCGCTGCGGGGCATAGGCAGGCATGGCGGCCAGGTCGCGGGCAAGACTGAGCGCATTGCAGCTCGAATAGATTATCGTGGGGACGCCAGACGCCTCGAGCGTTGCGCATAGCGCGTCTCCGAGGCCACGGCGCGGCGGGTTCACGATGATCGCATCCTGCGTTGCACCGGCCACCAGCGTCGTGGCATCGCCTACGGCAAAGGTCACGTCCTCAAGTGCTGCCTCGAATGCGCTGAGTTGTGCCGACGCGACGGCGGGGGCGCTGACTTCCACACCGTGCACGGAGCGGCCGGGCGTGGCGACATGCAGGGCAAAGCCACCAACGCCGCAATAGAGGTCCCAAACGGATTGGGCTTCTACCTCATCGATCCATTGCCGGGCCTGCGAATAAAGACCCGACGCAATTTCGGTATTAGTTTGGAAGAAACTGGCGGGTCGCAAATGCAGCACCAGATCGCCGAGGCGCATGGCAAGCGTTTCGTCGCCGCTGAGCAATATCTCCTGGTCGCCTTCAAGCACCGCCTTGTGCTCGGGCAGGAGATTGACGGTAACGACCGAAAGGTTCGGTAATTCAGCCAGCAGGCTTGGCAGGTGCTTTCGCATGCGCCCCAGGGCCTCGGTCGAGCGCAGCACGAACCGCAGCATCAATTCGCCATCGGGGGATTCGGTCAGCAGCACATGCTTGAGCTCGCCGCGGCGAGTGGGCACATCATAAGGTGTGATGCGGGCGCGCGTAATGAACGCCGCAATCGGCGCGAAGGCAGAACGCAGACCGGGGGAGAGGATGCCGCAACCGGTGAGGTCAATGCCTTGCTGCGACGCATCCAGAATGCCGAGCGTCGGCTGTTCCGCCGTGCCGCCGACCACCATCTTTGCCTTGTTGCGAAAGCCATCGGGACGGCTCTGCATTGGTGGCAGCCAGATCGCGTCGGGCCAAGCGGCAAGAAGCGAGCGCGCATGGCTCATTTTATCGGCGAGTTGATCATTGTACGGCGTGCCCATGAAGGTGCACGAACGACATAGGCCCTGATCAAAATAGCCGCATTGCATGGCGGCGCTCACACCTGCATCCACCAAACTATCCCAAAGCGTGGAAGGAGGCGGGATTACCGCCCCCTGATTTTGCACTCTACTTGGTTGCGTTGGCGAGGGGCACGACATTGCCCTGTGTCGCCTTGCCGCCCAGGAACTTCTTGATGTTGCGCGCAGCCTGACGGATGCGATGCTCGTTCTCGACAAAGGCGAGGCGGATATATTGATCGCCATATTCGCCAAAGCCCACGCCGGGGGCGACGCCGACGCCGGTTTCCTGAATCAGCAGCTTGGCGAATTCAAGCGAGCCCATATGCGCGTATTCGGCGGGGATCGGTGCCCAGGCAAACATCGTTGCCTTGGGAACGGGAATATCCCAGCCAGCGCGACCAAAGCTTTCCACCATGACGTCGCGGCGCTGCTTATAGACCTTGCGCACATCTTCGATCACATCGTCAGAGCCGTTGAGCGCGGCCACGGCGGCGACCTGAATGGGGGTGAACGCACCATAGTCGAGGTAGGATTTGACGCGGGCCAGTGCGGCGATCAGGCGCTCATTGCCCACGGCGAAGCCCACGCGCCAGCCGGGCATGGAATAGGTCTTGGACATGGAGGTGAATTCGACGGTGATGTCGATGGCGCCGGGTACCTGAAGCACGGATGGCGGGGGCGCATCTTCGTCGAAATAGATCTCGGAATAGGCGAGATCGGACAGAATGAAGATGTCGTTCGCCTTACAATATTTGACGACCTCGGTGTAAAAATCGAGATCAGCCGTATAGGCGGTCGGGTTGGCCGGATAGTTCAGCACCAGCGCGATTGGCTTGGGGATCGAGTGCCGCACGGCACGATCCAGCGAGCGCATGAAATCCTCGTTCGGATCGGCCGGCATGGAGCGCACGACGCCGCCGGACATGATGAAGCCGAAGGAATGGATCGGATAGGTCGGGTTTGGCACCAGAACCACGTCGCCGGGCGCGGTGATGGCCGAAGCCATATTGGCGAAGCCTTCCTTGGAGCCGAGCGTGGCCACAACCTGCGTATCGGGATTGAGCTTCACGCCGAAACGGCGGCCATAATAGCTGGCCTGTGCCTTGCGAAGGCCGGGAATACCGCGCGATGTCGAATAGCGGTGAGTGCGACCGTCCTTCACCGTTTCCTGCAGTTTGGAAACGATATGCTCGGGCGTGGGCATGTCGGGATTGCCCATGCCAAGGTCGATAATATCCACGCCTTCAGCGCGCAATCTGGCCTTGATGGGATCGATATGGGCAAACACGTAAGGGGGAAGACGGCGGATGCGGTGAAAATCTGTGCTCATATTGTCCTCGGTGGCCCCAAAAGGAGCCTGAACTTGGCCGCGACGCGCCCAAGAAGCGCCATGCCCCTATTTGCGAGGCTGATTATCGCGGAATTATGGTTTTAGACGGGTTAAACGCCCGAAATTTTTGGGCGGAGACAGCGATATTCGGCTCTTCCCGGCCAGCTCGTGGCCTTTGGGAAGAGCTATCGGGCGTTTGCCGCTGCGGCGGCCACGCGGGCGGCCGCCGGATTGCCGGCGAGCAAAGCTCCAAACCCTGCAATTGCGAACGGAGACGCCATGTCTCTTGCCCTTTAGAAATGTCTTCTGTTACCACGTTGCGACGCGGCTACCGACTTTAATATGTTCTCCGGCCTGCCTTGTAAATGCCACCGCGCCTTTACATGTACGAGCCGGCAAAGGCCGCACGGATAGGAATGTCGGGTAGGTGCATGAAAAAACGCGTCGCTATCGCCACTATTGGTACCGCTGGTGACGTCAGACCCTATCTGGCTCTGGCAAAAGCGCTGAAACAACAGGGACATGATGTGGTCCTTGGCGCAAATGCGGATTTTGAAAGCCTGGTGGTTTCGCACGGCGTCGAGTTCCACAATCTGGGCACCAATATTCAGGACTGGCTGCAGGAATCACGCTTCGACACGGCCATCAGCCAAATGAAGCTGCACCACTTCCCCCAATTGCTGCGCGATGGACAGGCGCTGGTAGAGCGCGCCGCGCGCAATTCCTGGGTGATGGCGCAAGGCGCCGACGCCATGGTGGTCAATATCAATACCAGTTTCGGCATCGATATTGCGGAAGCGCTGAATATTCCGGTGATCATGACCGCGATGCAGCCGCTCAACCCAACGCGCGAATTCCCGGTCTGCGCCTATGAAGTGCCGGACCTCGGGCCGACCTTCAACAAGCTCAGCTATATCGCCATGAACATTCAGCAGGGCTATTACGACCTGCCGCGTGATCGCGTGCGCAAGGAGCTGATGGGGCTGGGGCCGCGCAAGCGTGGCGGCATCTTCAAGGACAGTCTCGGCAATAACCTGCCCACGCTCTACAATTTCTCGTCCATCGTTTCGCCGCGCCCGCGTGACTGGCCACAAACGGCAGTGGTGACCGGGTTCTGGTTCCTCGACGACACCAGCGACTGGGTGCCCTCCCCCGAATTGCAGCGTTTTCTCGATGCGGGCGCGCCGCCGGTCTATATCGGCTTCGGATCCATGCCGTTCGGGGCGGAGCGCAATACGCAATTGCTCAAATCGGCGCTCGAGATGTGGGGCGGTCGCGCCATCGTTTCGCGCGGCTGGGGCGGCATCAATGCCGACGAATTGCCCGAGACGGTGTTTGCCGTGTCCGAAGCACCGCATGACAAGCTGTTCCCGCTCGTTGGTGCGGTCGTGCATCACGGTGGGGCCGGAACAACCGCCGCTGGCCTGCTTGCCGGAAAGCCCAGTTTCACGCTGCCGCAGGCCTATGACCAGCGCTATTGGGGCCGTCGCATCCGGGCGCTCGGCTGCGGACCTGCGCCGGTGCATCTGCGCACGCTGACCCCGGAGGTTCTGGCCTCGGCCCTGCATGAGCTGACGACGAACCAGACCATGGCGAAAAACGCCGCAGCCATCGGCAAGGCCTTGTCGGAAGAAGACGGGCTGGAGACCGCCGTGAATTTCATTGAAGCGACGATCGACGCGGCCAAGGCCGGTTCCCGTCGCTTTCCAGTCACCACCTGACCGGCTCCGGCCGACCCGGCTGTTGTCAGCCCGCGAGACGTTCAAAGGGGATTAGCACGGTGAAGATTTGCCTCGTTGGCGCAGGTGGCGGCATTGGCCGCCAATTGGTGAAAACCTTCGCCGCTGCTCATGACGTCAGTGCGGTTTACCGCACCCTGCCCCAGCACGCTCCTGCCGATATCGAGACAGTCCGCTTTGCGGATGATGATGGGCTGATGCGGGCAATTGGCGACGCCGATGTGGTTGTCCACGCTGCGCTGAATACCAAGGCGCGCGGCAAGGATTTCATTCCGTCCAATCGTGATGTCACCGAGCGGCTTTTATCGCTGATCCAGCCGGAAACCTGCCGCCTCTTCGTCTATTTCAGCTCGCAGGTTGTTTATGCCGCCCTCGATCCGGTGCAGCATCCCGTGCAGGGCGAAGACGCAGAACTGGCCGATCGCCCGGGCCTCGACAATTACACGCGCCTTAAGATCCTTGAGGAAGAGCGCGTTATTTCGGTCTGCCGCGAAAAGGGCATCGACTATTTGATTGTCCGCCCCACAGTGGTGATGGGCCCGAATATGCAATGGTCGAGCGGCATTGTCAGCGCCATGCGCATGGCTCCGTTTGGCCTCAAGGGCCGGACGATCAACCTGATCCATGTCGAAGACCTCAGCCACCAATTGCTGGCGCTGATCGAGCGTGGCGTCAAAAACACAATCGTCAATCTGGGCGATCTCGACGTCAGTTCCGACGATTATTTCCGCCATGCGGCAAGCCTGGCACATCGACCGATGTTCTTTGCGCCGAACTGGCTTTCGGGCGCGGCGGGCCGGGCCATTCCCTCCACGCTCTGGTTCTTCGCCCACAATGTTCAGGTCGCGTCTGAAAAGGTACGCCAATTGAGCGGCGTGACGACCAACAGGCAGTTGGGCGATTTTTTTGAGCCAGCGGCGCGGATCGTAGAGGCCCGCTCGCTCGACACCATTGTCGACATGGTGCGCACGGGACGCCCCTACCACACGATTGGCCGCGGCTATTTTCTCTGGTTCAACGACAAGCTGGATACCGACCAACTGGTTATGGAGAACTATGCCGGGATCGTCCGTCAGGAAGGGGAGTTCCTGACCGTCCGGTCCGGAACGACGCTACGGGCGGTTCTCGACCATCTGGCACCACAGAACATGACGCTGGGCACCCTGCCCGAGTTTGTCGATATTTCAGCGGGCGCCTGTTTTTTTGCCGAGGTCCACGGCAGCAGCGCCGACTTTATTTCGATCTACGATCTCATCACGGCCATTCGTTATGTCGACCGGGACGGCGAAGAGAAATTTTCGCAACGCAATGATTACGAGTGGGACCGGCTGCGCGAAGGCAACGGCATTATCGTGACCGAGGTCACCTTCCGTTGCCGCCCCAATTTCCGGCTGGCCAATGTCATTGAATGGCATCCCGACACGCAGCTCGAAAGCTATGTCGAAGGCGGCTATCTCGCCAATTTCAGCACCACGGTGCATTGGTATCCCCGCAGCCGCGAAATGATGGTCTATAACGTCAATCCGCTGACCGATGATCATCCCAAGGATCGTGGGCCCTTCGCGCCGATGCGCGGATCGCCGGCGGCCATGCAGAAATTGCTGCTGTCGCTGCGCCTGCGCGGGCGGCTGCGCATTGTGGGCTATTCCGAGCAGGTACTAGCGCCATGGACCGGGGTTCCGGCCAAGCAATTGGTCGGCAAGCTGTTCCGCGATGCCCGCCGGCGTGTGCGCAATATGGAAGTGTGTGTGCCCGACGCATTTGCGGCCTCTTTCATCGCCGGACTGCGAAAGAAAATGCCGGAAATGAGCCTTACCCCCGGTCAGGGCGTGGGCGTTCGCTTCACCCGCCAGCCTTCCACCGGACGCGGATTTGTCTGGGTGGAAATGACCTCGCGCAATGCCGAGCAGATGCATTCGATGATCGACATTGCCCGGGAAGCCTGCGGTAATGCCTTCTGGATCCATCGCGGCAAATATGTGCCGTCATGGATTGGCGTCGATCATCTGTTCATACCCCGGGCTGGCGGTATCGCACTCGATGTTCCAGCCCAGGACGCCGCCTCTATCGCGCTGCCAGAGCGTAGCTGATCGCCACACTGGCGATAATCGGCAGAAAGATTGCCAGCAGCAGCACGACGAGCAGAACGGTGGATGGCAGGCCCGCGAATGCCGCCAGTAATACGATTGCACCACCAAGCATCATGAGACGACCCGACCAGCGGTGGGTAATGGTCCAGTTTGCCGGATCACGCAAAGTCCACGGCAACCGAATGCCCGCCACGCGGTTAGGCTGGCTCTTGGGCAGGTAATTGCCGAGGATCAGCAGCATTGCGCCCATGATGAACACGATGACTCGCGGCACATCCAGATCATAGCCCATGCCGATGGCGATCGTGGCACAGCTCAAAAGAACGGCGAGGGCCAGCACAAAGCTATTGGCCGCCTGAATGACATGCCGCCCTGCTTCGACATCCCCCCTTAACCTTGTGCGCCGGATGATAACGAACAATCCCAGCACGGCAGCAGCCATGAGGGCCGGGAAAAGCAAGGCGAGCGGAGCCGGGGCGAAATTGTCCGCCACCCCCTCAAAATTCCAATGGATGGGTAAAGTGGCATCCAGCGGAACAATGAAGAAACCGGCCAGAGTGACCAAGGCCAGAAGCCCGATAAGGACGCGGTTCACAGAATTAAGAATGGGGCGTTCAGTCATTTTTGCGCTCCGTCAGGTCGAATATCCCGGCCAGTGCATCTTCGAGCACACTGGTGTTGAGGTGATAGATGAGGCTGGTTCCGCGGCGCTCTACGCTGACAAGCTCGGCGTCCTTGAGTTTGCCGAAATGCACCGAAAGCGTTGGTCGACTGATGTCAAAATGCTCAGCCAAATCGCCAGCGCTCATCGGTCCCTTTTTCAGAAGGGCCAATACCTTGCGCCGCACGGGATGCGACAGAGCCTCGAAAACAGTGTTAATGCCCACGCATTGCCTCATTCGTTATTCCTCTAATTAGTCTATTCACTAATTAGATGCAAGGCTAAATTGTTGCGTTATTTTCCAGGCACAAAGAAAAATGGCGGCCCAGAGGACCGCCATTTTCGTGAGCTTATGTCAGCGCCTTAGTGCGTGATGCTGGCCGCGCTATCGTCGGTCGCATCGACCTTGGCCGCAACTGCGGGCTCGGCGTCGAAGTCCCATTCGATGGCCTCGGGCTTGCGCACCAGAGCGCGCTCGATGACTTGATCCATACGGGAGACCGGAACGATTTCCATGCCTTCCTTGACGATATCCGGGATCTCGGTGAGGTCACGGACATTCTCTTCGGGGATCAGCACGGTCTTGATACCGCCACGCAGAGCCGCAAGGAGCTTTTCCTTGAGGCCGCCAATGGGCAGCACCCTGCCCCGCAGCGTGATTTCGCCAGTCATGGCAACGTCATTGCGCACCGGAATGCCGGTCATCACCGAAACGATGGCGGTGGCGAGGCCGATACCAGCCGAGGGACCATCCTTGGGGGTGGCGCCTTCGGGCAGGTGGACGTGAATGTCGCGCGTATCGAACATAGGCGGCTTGATGCCGTAGTCGATTGAGCGGGACTTCACATAGGCCGTCGCGGCGGTCAGCGATTCCTTCATCACTTCCTTGATGTTGCCGGTGACCGACATACGGCCCTTGCCCGGCGTCATAACACCTTCAATGGTGAGGATTTCGCCGCCCACCGAGGTCCATGCGAGACCGGTAACCAGACCAACCTGCGCTTCCGCTTCGATCTCGCCATGCTTGAAGATCAGCGGGCCGAGATATTTGGCCAGACGCTCATCATCGATCTCGATCGACTTGACCTTGGTGCGAACGATCTCGGTGATCGCCTTGCGCATCAGCTTGGAAATCTCGCGCTTGAGATTGCGGACGCCGGCTTCGCGGGTATAGCCGCGAATGACCTTCATCAGCATCTCGTCGGAGAGCTTGAACTCGCCGTGAGCAAGACCGTTTTCCTTGGTCGCCTCGGGAATGAGGTGCTGCTTGGCAATCGCATGCTTCTCCTCCTCGGTGTAGCCCGAGAGGCGAATGATCTCCATGCGGTCCATCAGCGGGCCGGGAATGTTGAGCGTGTTCGAGGTGGTCACGAACATCACGTCGCTGAGGTCGTAATCCACTTCGAGATAGTGGTCGGCGAACGTGTTGTTCTGCTCCGGATCGAGCACTTCGAGCAGGGCCGAAGACGGGTCGCCACGGAAGTCCTGGCCCATCTTGTCGATCTCGTCGAGCAGGAAGAGCGGGTTGGACTTGCCGACCTTTTTCAGCGACTGCACGATCTTACCGGGCATGGAGCCGATATAGGTGCGGCGGTGGCCACGGATTTCGGCTTCGTCGCGCACGCCGCCAAGGGCCATGCGCACGAATTCGCGGCCCGTCGCCTTGGCGATGGACTTGCCCAGCGAGGTCTTGCCGACGCCCGGCGGACCGACCAGGCAGAGGATCGGGCCCTTGAGCGTGCCGGTACGGGCCTGCACGGCCAGATATTCAAGGATGCGTTCCTTGACCTTTTCGAGACCGTAGTGATCGGCGTCCAGAACCTTCTCAGCCAGAGCCAGATCGCGCTTGACCTTGCTCTTCTTGCCCCAGGGCAGGCCCAGAAGCGTATCAAGATAGTTACGGACGACCGTGGCTTCAGCCGACATCGGGCTCATGGATTTGAGCTTTTTGATCTCGGCATCGGCCTTGGCGCGCGCTTCCTTGGAAAGCTTGGTCTTGGCGACGCGATCTTCGAGCTCGGTGATCTCGTTCGCACCTTCCTCGCCGTCGCCCAACTCGCGCTGGATCGCCTTCATCTGCTCGTTGAGATAGTACTCGCGCTGCGTCTTCTCCATCTGCCGCTTGACGCGGGAGCGGATGCGCTTTTCGACCTGCAAGACGCCGATCTCGCCTTCCATCAGGCCAATGACCTTCTGCAGGCGCTCGATCACCGAAATAGTGGTCAGCAACTCTTCCTTTTCGGGAATCTTGATAACGAGGTGGCTGGCGATCGTATCGGCCAGCTTGCTCGCATTCTCGATCTGGCCGACAGCGGCAACGACTTCGGCGGAAATCTTCTTGTTGAGTTTGACGTAGTTTTCAAACTCGGACTGGGCCGAACGGGCAAGTGCCTCGATTTCAGTGGCGTCTTCTTCGGGCTCGGGCAGAGCCGAAGCCTCGGCCTCGAAATAATCGTCGGTCTGCAAATAGCGGTCGATGCTGGCGCGATGCAGGCCCTCGACCAGCACCTTGACGGTGCCATCGGGGAGCTTGAGCAATTGCAGGACCGTAGCAATCGTGCCCGTCGGATAAATCTGGTCGGGCGCCGGATCATCATCCTGCGCGTTTTTCTGCGTCACGACGAGAATGTGCTTGTCGTCGCGCATGACTTCTTCAAGCGCCTTGACCGATTTTTCACGGCCGACAAACAGCGGCACGATCATGCCGGGGAAGACGACGATGTCGCGCAGTGGGAGAACCGGGTAAACCCGGTCCCGGCTGGTTTCGCCGGTGGAAGTAACTTCCGACATCACATTTCCTTTCCGGGGCGCGCCGGAGGGAGGATTGGGTGGCACGCCCGTTTTGCGACTGCCCAATCCACGAAGGCTGGGCGATTCAGGTTAATAAATAGGGTGGATGGCCCTGCCCGCAAGTCAAGCTTTGCGCTTTTGTGACTGTTACCGTTACTACGCACAGGAGATATGTGCGGATCGATAGAAACAGCGATGTGCCTTGCATTCAGGGCGGGTGCGAAACCTATTGCTCGGCGCCGCTGCGCAGGTGGTGGAGCAGGTGAACAAGGCCTGCCTGCCTGTTAACGCCAGCCTTGCGGAAGCATGCTTTGATCTGATCCCGCACGGTATGCACCGACACATCACGTTGCCGCGCGATCTCCTCGGCCTGCGCGCCGTCGCCGATGAGAATGGCAATGGCGATTTCGCTTTCGGTGAGACCAAACCGCTCGCGTAGGGTTTTGCGTAGCCTGTGGAGTGCGTCGTCCTGATGGATGGAAACAAGCAGCATGGGCTCGCCCGAACCCGTTTCGATGCCCACGGGGATATAGCCCAGCCGATCGCTCTCGATGCGCGCGTAACGAATGGTGCGAATATTGCCTTTCTCATCCTGAGCCCGAACTGAACCGGATGCAGCGCCGCGCGACCAACGCAGATTGGACAGCGCGATGTCGATGGCAGCGTCGGCTTCGGGGTCAGCAAAAAGAATACGGCCAGCGTGATCATAGATCAGCACCTGCCCGGCTTCCGCCAAAGCCAGAGCGGCGGAATTGGCGTAACGAACCTGCCGCCTTTGCGTCACGGCCATGACCGCGCCCGCCTTGCCCGGCGCAGTCGGCATGCCCAGGAGCGCGTTGGCGGTGCCGTCAAAGAGGTTACGGCCGATTTCGAGCGCCTGACGCATATGCGGCGCGAGCAGGCGCAGCGTCGCCACCCAGTCCTGCTCATGACGCGCATCTCGACGCGTCATATTCCCACCCAGCACGAAGAAGCGGGACGTGTCGCGGGCCAGAACAACCCCTGCCCCGATGCGGATATCGCCCTGCGGCAACAGCCAGTCATTGTAATATTCGGTCTTGATCAGCTCGTCCTGCGGCAGACAATCATCCGATGTCAAAGGCACCCCGACCGGACCGGTCGAAAGGTGCGGTGCCCACGCGTTTATCGCGCCATAGTGATCGGTATAGGATTGCAGGAAATCCACATCATAGCCGTGATGCAGCGGCTCCAGCGCGAAATTGGTCTTGAAATCAAACCCATAGAGATGGGTCCTGACGAAACCGGCATGCGTCGACAACCGCGTCAGAAAATCCTGCCATCTCGCTTGATCCAATGCAGCGGCAAACAGCACCGAGGTGAGTTCGGCCATTTGCTCCGCGTTCAGATTGGTCACTCTATCCCCCTGTCCGGAACACAGAATGCAGTCGAGCGGGGGCAAGTCAAGCAAGCTATTGTTGCCAATAAAAAACGCCGGGCACGAGACCCGGCGTTCTAAAACATGTCACATGCCTATCAGGCCGTGGCGGGCTCTTCTTCCTTGGAGCGCTCGGAATAGATGTAGAGCGGACGCACATCCTTGCCCTTAACGACCTCCTCGGAGATCACCACTTCTTCCACACCTTCAAGCGACGGCAGGTCGTACATGGTATCGAGCAAAATCTGCTCCATGATGGAGCGCAGGCCACGAGCACCGGTCTTGCGTTCGATAGCCTTCTCGGCAATCGCCTTGAGCGCGTTTTCCTGGAAGGTGAGCTCGACCTCTTCCATCTGGAACAGGCGCTGATACTGGCGGACCAGAGCGTTCTTGGGCGCGGTGAGGATTTCGATGAGCGCAGGCACATCGAGGTCTTCCAGCGTCGCAAGGTTGGGCAGACGACCGATGAATTCGGGGATCAGGCCGAAACGCACCAGATCTTCCGGCTCGACTTCGGCAAGGATCTGGCCGACGCGACGGTCGTTAGGATCCTTGACGGTAGCCGAGAAGCCGATGCCCGAGCCTTCGCCGCGCGCCGAGATGATGCGTTCGAGGCCAGCAAAGGCGCCGCCGCAGATGAACAGGATATTGGTCGTATCGACCTGAAGGAATTCCTGCTGCGGATGCTTGCGGCCGCCCTGAGGGGGCACGGAGGCAACAGTGCCTTCCATGATCTTGAGCAGGGCCTGCTGCACGCCTTCGCCCGACACGTCGCGGGTTATGGAAGGATTGTCCGACTTGCGGGAAATCTTGTCCACTTCGTCGATATAGACGATGCCGCGCTGAGCCTTTTCGACATTGTAGTCGGCGGCCTGGAGCAGCTTGAGGATGATGTTTTCCACGTCCTCGCCCACATAACCGGCTTCGGTCAGCGTGGTGGCGTCGGCCATGGTGAAGGGCACATCGATGATGCGCGCCAGCGTCTGCGCCAGCAGCGTCTTACCCGAGCCGGTGGGGCCGATCAGCATGATGTTGGACTTGGAAAGCTCAACATCCTGATTTTTAGCTGCATGGTGCAGGCGCTTATAGTGGTTATGAACCGCGACCGACAGCACCTTCTTGGCGCGAGACTGGCCAATGACGTAATCGTCCAGCACCTTGCAGATTTCTGCCGGCGTGGGCACGCCTTCGGAGGACTTGACCATGGAGGTCTTGTTCTCTTCGCGGATGATGTCCATGCACAGTTCGACGCATTCATCGCAGATGAATACGGTCGGACCGGCGATGAGCTTACGGACTTCGTGCTGCGACTTGCCGCAGAACGAGCAGTAAAGCGTGTTCTTTGAGGTTTCGCCGTTCGTTGTCTCTTTGGACATCCAGTCACTCCCGAGGGCCCAGCGGCCCCCAAATTCAAGCGTTATCGCAAACCGTAACGCTCAAGACATAAAGAAAGTCTAAGCCGAAACGACCTTAAAGGCCGTTCCGGCTGGGTGCAATCGCACATGGATCACAGTCCACGGCGCATCAGCATTGTGCTTAACGCGCATCAGGATCAGGCAGACGCCTCCGGAACAGCGCGCTTTTCCAACACGCTATCGATCAAGCCGAAGGACTTGGCTTCCTCGGGCGAGAGGAAACGGTCGCGCTCGAGGGCGTTCTCGATTTCCTCGTAAGTGCGGCCAGTGTGCTTCTCATAAATCTGATTAAGACGGCGCTTCAAGCCCTCGACTTCCTTGGCATGAATCAGGATGTCGGTAACCTGACCCTGGAAGCCGCCAGAGGGCTGGTGGACCATGACGCGCGAATTCGGCAGGCTGGTGCGCATGCCGGCTTCACCGGCTGCAAGCAGGAGCGAACCCATGGATGCCGCCTGCCCCATCACCATCGTAGCGACGGCCGGACGGATGAACTGCATGGTGTCGTAGATGGACAGGCCTGCCGTCACCACACCACCGGGCGAGTTGATATAGAGCGCGATTTCCTTTTTCGGGTTTTCCGATTCGAGGAACAGCAGCTGCGCGACGATCAGCGAGGCCATGTTGTCCTCGACCACACCGGTCACGAAAATGATGCGCTCGCGCAAGAGGCGCGAATAGATGTCGAAGGCGCGTTCGCCGCGGTTCGACTGCTCGACCACCATGGGAACGAGCGTATTCATGTAAAGGTCGTGCGGATCCCGCATATTTTGCCCCTTCGCCTCGCTTCCGGGTCGCGGACCGGATCACGGGCTTATTTGGTTGGATCATCTCCCCCGCCCGAAGGCGCGTGGCCGAGGCAAGGGAAATGTCGGAAAATCGAATCAGCGCGACGGGCTGATTGCAGGCGATGCCGCCTTAATGGGCGGTAAAGCCACAGATAGGCGGCAATATGGCCACCTTCAATAGCAGGCGCTCGGTAAGGTGAACGCTTCAGACCATTGTCGTCAGGCAAAGCTGACGGCAATGCCCTTTTTCTTGAAATAGGCCTGCATCAGCTTGCGACCCTGACGATTGGGCTGGGCAAGTTTCGCAGTTTCAAAAACAGCTTCTTTTGCTCCCTCCCGGCCCATTGCGGCCTTCAGGGCTGCGATATGCTCGTCCAGGTCCGCATTGTCATTGCGGAGAGATTCATAGATGGCCTCAATGGCGGCGGAGACGGTCAGATCGCTCACGAGATTTGCTCCTCGAAATTCTTGGCTTCTTCCCTAGCGATTTTTTCGACAGGAGCAAGGCAAGAGGCGATAGGCAGGGGCGCAAACTCGGCTTAGTCTTGACCAATCGATCAAAAAGCGTCCCAAAGCCCCAAAAACATGGCCTCAATTCTTCAGATCAAGCCGATTACCGACGTTCCCAGTCCTCTGCGCGCCAGTGCGCAACCGCAGGACCCGGCATTCTATCAAAACCCCTATCCGTTCTATGCCCAGCAGAACATGAGCCACCCGGCCTTCTTCTGGGAGGAATATGGGCATTGGTGTTTTGCCGATTTCAAGACGGTCAGCGCCCTGCTCCGCGACAAGCGCTTTGGCCGTGACATCCTGCATGTGGCCAGCCGCGAGGAGATCGGCCTGCCCGCGCCCAAGCCCCATGTGGCCGATTTCGACCTCACCGAAAAATACTCGCTGCTGAACCTTGAAGCCAAGGCGCATACGCGGCTGCGCACGCTCGTCAACCGGGCGTTCGTTTCGCGGCAGGTGGAACAGTTGCGCCCCCGGATTAAGCAATTGGCGCATGAGCTTATCGACGGATTTGAACAAAATGATTCCGTTGACCTGATCAAGGAATTCGCAGCGCCGATCCCGGCTATCGTCATTGCGGAAATGATTGGGCTGCCGGCGGAGATGGCCCCGCAATTGCTCAATTGGTCCAACCGCATGGTGACGATGTATATGTACAATGTCACCCGCGAGACCGAGCTGGACGCCAATCAGGCCGCAGCCGATTTCATGGCCTATCTGCGCGAAGTGATTGCCGAGCGCCGCAAGGCACCGCGCGAAGACCTGCTCACCCACATGCTGACGAGTGACCGCGACGGGGATGTGCTGAATGACGAAGAGGTCATGTCGACCGCCATTCTGCTGCTCAATGCCGGGCATGAGGCGACGGTGCACACAACGGGCAATGGCGTGAAATCCATTCTCGAAAGCGGGCTTGATCCACAGACCCTGTTTGCGACGCCGGAACAGGCTGAGGCCACGGTCGAGGAATGCCTGCGCTTCGACGCGCCGCTGCATCTGTTCACCCGCTATACGCTCGAAGACACCGAACTTGCAGGCATTCCCCTGCGCAAGGGCGACGTGGTGGGGCTGATGCTGGGCGCGGCAAACCGCGATCCCAACCGCTTCGCCAATGCAGACAGTTTCGATCCATTCCGCACGGATGGAGCCAATGTCAGCTTTGGCGCCGGTATCCATTTCTGCATCGGCGCACCGCTGGCGCGGATCGAATTGCAGGAATCCATGAGGGTGCTATTCGAGCGCCTGCCAAAACTGCGCATCGCCGAGCCGCCGCGCTATGGGAATGTCTACCATTTCCACGGTCTGGAAAAGCTGATGGTGAGTTGGAAGTAGGCCGCTGGCATCGCGGTGGGCTATACGCCCCTGATTCACCCGCTCACCAGCCGTCACCCTCGGGCTCGACCCGAGGGGTCTTACCTTGCAGAAATTGCCCCTCAAGAAAGAGCCCTCGGGTCGAGCCCGAGGGTGACGATCTGGGGTGGTGGGAACACCGCTAGCAAACACAAAAAGGGGACCTTTCGGTCCCCTTTTCTCTTGGTCAGTAGAGGGCGCTTATTGCGCCGGAACTGCATCCGCGTCGGTGTCGAGGTTTTCGACGCTTTCGCCACGATCATAAGTTGCCTGATCGAGAATGCCTTCGCGCTTGGACACAATGGTGGGGACCAGTGCTTGCCCGGCAACGTTCACCGCCGTACGGCCCATGTCGAGGATCGGGTCGATGGCCAGCAGCAGGCCGACGCCTTCAAGCGGCAGGCCGAGCGTGGATAGCGTCAGCGTCAGCATGACGGTCGCGCCGGTGAGGCCAGCCGTGGCAGCCGAACCGATGACCGAGACGAAGACGATCAGCAGGTAATGTTCGATGCCGAGGCTGATACCAAAGAACTGGGCCACGAAGATCGCCGAGATCGCCGGATAGATCGCCGCACAACCGTCCATCTTGGTGGTCGCACCGAGCGGCACGGCGAAGGACGCATATTCACGCGGCACGCCGAGGTTCTTTTCGGTGATGCGTTCGGTCACCGGCAGGGTGCCGATTGAAGACCGCGACACGAAAGCGAGCTGAATGGCTGGCCATGCGCTCTGGAAGTAGCGGATCGGGTTCAGACCATTGGCCTGAAGCAGGGCCGGGTAAACGACGAAGAGCACCAGAACCAGACCGATATAGATCGCCGCAGCGTACCAGCCGAGCTGCGCCAGCGCGTCCCAGCCATAGACGGCCACGGCATTGCCGAGCAGGCCGATTGTGCCGATTGGCGTCAGGCGAATGACCCACCACAGAACCTTGTGGATGATCTTGAGGAAGGAGCGGTTGAAGGCGAGGAACGTGTCGGCAGCCGGACCAACGCGCAGGGCTGCGATACCGACCACGATGGCGACGATCAGGATTTGCAGCACGTTGAAATTGAGGCTGGTGGTCGCGCCGCTATCGGTCACGCGGGTCGATGCCTGCAGGCCGATGAAGTTGGACGGGATCAGGCCCTTGAGGAAGTCGAGCCACGAACCGGTCGAGGACGGCGCGCGTGCAGCGGCCTCGGTGACGGCGGTGTGGACGCCCGGCTGGATGATCAGGCCCAGCGCTATGCCGATAGCCACGGAAATCAGCGCCGTGATGGCGAACCAGAGCAGGGTCTGCCAGACCAGCTTGGCCGCATTGTTCAGCTCGCGCAGGTTGGCGATGGAGGCGACGATGGCGGTAAAGACGAGAACCGGCACTAGCGCGCGCAGCAGCGACACGAAGGACGAACCGATGGTGGACAGGGTCACCGTCAGCCAATTGGCGTTACCGGCGGCATCGGGGCCAAGATTGCGGGCGATGAAGCCGAGCAGCAGGCCGATGACCATGGCCGCCAGAACTTGGAAACCGAAATTGAGATAGAGCGGCTTTGGCGCGCGTGGCGCGCTGCCTGCCGAAACAGAAGTAGGCATGGTGGAAACCTTTTGGTGAAGAGGAGGGATAAGCTCAATCCATGAGCATCATGCCTCACAATTGACCACGACCATACGCCTCGCCGCCTCGGCTTGCAGCAAATAGCGTTTCATTTCCGCATCGGGGAGAAGATTATTCTACCGCGCAAGGCTCATGCGCAGAAAATGTTTATTCGAGGCGTCCGGTCGCCAGCGTCGCAAGGCCAGCCAGTATCGGCAGCGAGACCAGACTCAGAGTGATTGCGAGCACGATGTGACCCGGCCCCTGATCTGTCCACGCCACCCAGGCCAGAAGCAGTGCGGCAAGGCCAGAGCCCAGCCCGGTAAGCCGGTGCACCACTCGCCAGGCGCGATCCGAGGGAATGGGCCAGGGCATGCGCAATCCGCCATAGGAATGACGTTCGGCTTCAAAGATGACGACGGCCAGAACCAGCAGAATTGCCGCCAGACCAAATCCGGTCATGCGGAAAATGTCGAAGTCGGAACCGATACCGATCATCAGCAGGCCAAGCTGGCACGATGCCGCAACGGCCAGCAACAGGGTCAATGCCGGATCGAGAATATGCTGCACCTTGCCGAAGTGGTTTTTGGTCAGCACCCGACCAAGGACGAAAAACACGGCGATCAGCGACGCCTGCACCATCGGCGCGACCGCGAGTGCAATATCGCGCGGCCAGAGCCAGTCTGCACCACTCCCCTGCCAATGCGCCGGGAAGGCATAGCCTGCCGGCACGTGGATGAGAGCAACACCGGCGATGGCCAGAGTTACGCCGAAGAGAAGGAGATGAAATCGGGTGACGAGGTTCTGCATTGATGCGCTCTGACGACATAGCCCATATGGAAGCTCCTGCTCGCAAAGACCAGAGGGCACAGAAAATTCCAGCCTCCCCTTGATGGACAGTGCGCGAAAAGGCACATCCGTTCTCCAGGGGGAGCGACATGACGAAGCGTATAATCGGCGCCAGCATCATCGGTTTATGCGGCGCAGCGGCCATTGCTGCATTCTGGACCGCACCTCCACTCAAACTTGCGGCGCCAGGCTTATTTGGTCTGGAATGCGCAGAGCTCGTCTGCGTGGAACAGGCAGAAGACATGCCGCAGGCGCGCGAACTCTTTGCGACTGCCGCTGCGGCTGTAGAGAAGCAAACCGGGCTTGTAGTGCCGCGGCTCAATGCTGTGCTGTGTCGGTCGGAGGATTGCTACCGCAGGTTTGGTGGGGGAGACGAGCGGGCCATATCCTACCCGTTTCTCGGCATGGTGATTGCCGGGCGCTCCTGGCAGGACTACATCATCCGCCACGAGCTCATCCACTGGCTGCAATTCGAGCATTTTGGCGCGTTTGAGACCATGGAACAGCCGGTCTGGTTCCGCGAGGGCATGGCCTATGCGCTGAGCGGCGCGCCGGGCCACGACATTCCCGCCCCCTTCAAACCATGGATCACCAAATATAAGGACTGGCAGGGCGAGCGTTCACCGGCCGCAATATTCTTGACCCAACCCGTTCTGGACTGAACCGGCGGATCAAAAGCAAAGGGGCCGGTTTCCCGGCCCCTCGCAAAATCGAAATATGCCAAGCTTAGCGCTTGGAGAACTGGAAGGAGCGGCGGGCCTTGGCCTTACCGTACTTCTTACGCTCGACAACGCGGCTGTCGCGGGTCAGGAAGCCACCCTTCTTCAGAACCGGACGCAGGGTCGGCTCGAAGTAGGTGAGGGCCTTGGAGATGCCGTGACGCACAGCACCGGCCTGGCCGGACAGACCACCACCGGCAACGGTGACGTTCACGTCATACTGATCGAGACGCTCGGAAGCGACGATCGGCTGCTTGACGATCAGTTGCAGCACCGGACGGGCGAAATACTTGGCGAATTCGCGGCCGTTGACGGTGACAGTGCCCTTGCCTGGCTTGATCCAGACGCGAGCGACGGCGTTCTTGCGCTTGCCGGTGGCATAGGCGCGGCCGAGGCTGTCGAGCTTCTGGACATGCACCGGAGCATTGTTGACCGGAGCGGCAGCGGAGGTGCCGAGGTCTTCGAGAGAGTTGATGGTTTCGGCCATGTTACTTCACCCGGACGTTCTTGGTGTTCATCGAAGCGACGTCGAGCTTTGCAGGGCTCTGCGCTTCGTGGGGGTGCTCAGCACCGGCGTAAACGCGCAGGTTCTTGAGCTGGGCGCGGGTCAGCGGACCGCCCGGCATCATGCGGCGCACGGCGTTTTCGAGGACGCGGTTCGGGAAGCGGCCTTCCAGCAGCTCACGAGCGGTACGGTCCTTGATGCCGCCGGCATAACCGGTGTGCCAGTAGAAGCGGTGCTGGTCCAGCTTGCGGCCGGTCAGCTTCACCTTGTCGGCATTGATGACGATGATGTTGTCACCCATGTCCATGTGCGGGGTGAAAGTCGGCTTGTGCTTGCCGCGCAGGCGAGAAGCAATGATCGAAGCAAGACGACCCACGACCAGCCCTTCGGCGTCGATCAGGATCCACTTCTTTTCGATCTCGCTCGGTTTTGCCGAGTACGTGCTCATAGTGAAGTTCCCTAAATTCAAGCAGCCGCCCCACGCATGGAGCGGCCAGTTCGGCGGCGTCTCTAGGAGAGATTCCCTCCCCCGTCAAGCGCCTTTAAAAAGCGCTGTAATTTCAATGCACTAGAATTGCGGTATTATATTACCGCGCCCATCGCATGTCCGCAATATAGGCGATTGCGAGACCGGCCAGCATGAAGGCCAGTGCCTGATGACCGACGGCCAGCGAAATGGGCACGGAGGTCAGGAGCGTAGCAATGCCCAGACCAACCTGCAAAAGCACGATCAGCCCGATGCGCGGCAGCCAGCCATGCACGCCTGAAAAACCGCCATCCTTGTAGCGCCGCCAGATCAGCCAGGCCGTGTAGGCGACGAGGATATAGGCGATACCGCGATGGATGAATTGCACGGTCAGTGCGTTCTCGAACAGGTTACGCCAGGCCGGGTCCATGACGAAAAGACCATTGGGGATGATCGCGCCATCCATGAGCGGCCATGTCTGGTAGCCCATTCCGGCATCGAGGCCAGCGACGAAAGCCCCTGCCCCGATCTGCAGAATGACACCCAACAGGAAGAGCCAGCCCGTCACCATATGAAAGCGTGTCACATGCCCGAGCACCCGGCCCGGCGTCAGCGAGCGCGCGACATAGATCAGGGCAATGAACAGGAAACAGGCCGCTGTCAGGTGCGCGGCAAGCCGGTATTGCGAAACCGAGGTCAGCTCGGTGAGGCCGGACGTGACCATCCACCAGCCGAGAGCGCCTTGAAAGCCGCCAAGGATGAAAAGGCCAAACAGCGGCCAGGCCAGATCGCGCGACAGGCGCTTCTGGAACAGGAATACGGCAAAAGGAATGAGGAAGACCAAACCCAGGGCTCGGGCGAGCAGGCGGTGGAACCATTCCCAGAAGAAAATATATTTGAAGTCGTCCAGTTCCATCCAGGAATTGACGACAGAATATTGCGGAATCTGCTGATAGGCCTCGAACTCGGCCTGCCATTCGGCATCGTTGAGCGGTGGGATGGTGCCCGATAGCGGCTTCCATGAGGTGATGGACAGCCCGGACTCGGTCAGTCGCGTTATGCCGCCGACCACCACGATGAGCAGAACGAAGGCCGCAAGGGCATAAAGCCAGATACGGACGGGGCGTAAACGATCGCTAGCGAAGCTGACTTGGCCCGGTGCGGCATCTTGCATTGAGGTCACGACATCATTTCCAGTATCGGTGGGGCTGGCGGAGTGGTAAGCCGCCACTAGATATAGAGCAACAGGCCAGATGCCGCACATGACCCAGCGAACACGAAAATTGATCGGTGCCCTACTCCTGCCCCTCTCGATCGTCCTCTGGTCGGTGTTGGCGACAGCGATATACCTGGCCATGCCCGAAGGCCTGCCGGGGCTGGTGCTGATCGTCTATTTTGTCGTGGCGGGCATAGGTTGGCTCCTGCCCTCGATGGTCATCATCCGTTGGATGGCAAAGCCAGACACCCAAAATGGATAAGCTGCTGGCGAACCGAATCTGGGGCATCCCCTGGTCCGTGCTGACCTTGGTGTCCCTCGGCGTAACCATCGTTTATCTGATCATCGACACCAGCCACGGAACCAGCGGGCTGAGCTGGATCATCTTGCGTTGGTTTCATTCGCTATGCTGGCTGTTTCTGACGCTGGCCGCGTTGAGCATGTCGAAGATAACACCGCTTCCCGTCGCCTGGGCCGTGCCGCTCGCCGTCACTGGAGGCGCAATCTATGCGATCTTCGTCATTACCGGATTGGTTACCGGCACGCTTTTCAAATAGCCCTCGGCTACTTCATCACCCGGCCCAATTGGGTGAACAGCCCGCCACTGGCGAACACGTCGACATAGCGCCGCTGCTGGAAATAGCCGTTGAGCGAGACGCGCGGCAGCGCGGTCAATTGCTCGAGGTGGTGTGGATATAAGCCACCCGGACGCGTTGTGACGGCGGTTTTAAAGCCCAGCTCTCGTGCCAGCTCATATTCGCGCGGCCCGCAAGACAGCGGACCGCCGAGCGGATAGGAAAAATGCGCCGGACGGATGCCAAACTGCGCCTCGATGATATCGGCTGACTGGAGCATTTCATTGCGGGCCTGCTCTGCCGGGAGCTTGGCCAGTTCGTAGTGATGAACTGTGTGTGCGCCGATGGTGCAAAGCGGATTATCGGCCACCGATCTCAACTGCTCCCAATCCATGATGAGATCGCGGCATTGCTGGTCGAGATCATAATTATAGTTGGCCGTGAATTCGGCGAGCAGTTTCAGCCGCTCTGGCTCGGGTAGCTTTCGCAGCCGCCAATAGAGGCGATTGAAAGCATCGGTCTTTTCCGCAAGTGTTCTGGTGTCGACATATTCGGTTTCACCATTCTCGGTGAAAGCCACGGCGTCCTGCCGGGCGATAATGTCTTCTATGGCCTGCCACCAGAGCTGGCCGACACCATCGACAAAAGCTGTCGGCACAAAAAGCGTAAACGGGGCTTCCTGGCGCTGCAGGATCGGCAGGGCGTGAACGAGATTGTCTTTATAGGCGTCGTCAAAGGTCAGAACGACGAACGGCTTGCCCTTCTTCGGCTCTGCCAGACGCCTGGTTGCCTCGTCGAGCGTCACGACATCCACGCCGAGCGCACGGACACGCTCGATGACATACTCCAGAAAGTCCGGCCGGACTTGCAGAATAGCGTTTGGCGAAAACTCTTTGGGCGGTTCCGGCAATACGCGATGCAGGGTGAAGATCACACCGCGCGAACGCGAGAGTGAATTGAACAGATGCGGCGCGCGCGACAGCCAAAGCAATTCAAAGGCGGCACGAATGGCGGCGTATTTCACCGACATCAGGCCGCAACCGGCTCCGCCAGCGACGCGATTTCCACGCGCGACAATCCAGAATCTTCGAGACGCTGACGGGTCGCCTCGGCCAAGGCAATATCGTTCTCGTCGCCCGTCACCAGAATGATGCGCCCGCCCAGTTCCGAAAAAGTGCCCAGCATGGACTTGCTGTCAGCCTTCCCGGTGAGGATGATGACGACTTCATAGATATCGCCAAGCGCCTCTGCGAGGACCAGCGGGCGGTTGGAATTGCGTGCGATTGCGTCCCCCTGCCCCCAGGTGACTTCGGCAAAGCTGTTATCAGCCGATTTCTGCACCACGTCACCAAAGCTGGCTGTCCCGGCGCTCAGTTCGGTAATGCCCGAATTTTCGGTGCGACGACCCGTTCCAGCATCGATCAATGCGACGCTGAGGCCTTTTCCAAGCGCGTCCGACACCAGGTCTTCCGCCAGAAAATGGCTTGGCTGGTCATCGCCATGATCGGCGAGCAGCAGCAAATGCGCACGCCCCAGTACCAGATCGGAAACCAGATCAGCATAGCGCAGCAGGCGCACCTGTGGCTCGCCAGTTGGCACGGCCTTTGGTGCTGCTCGCTTCTGCACTGGCGCCAGTTCCACAACAGGCTTGGGCGCTGGCTCGGAAACAGGCTCTTCCGAGATCAGGGCGCGGGTAAAAGCGCTGACCGTGTCTGGAGCAGCCTCATCCCGAGCGATCGGAGCCGCCTCGGATGGTGCAAAGTCGGGTTCCTCAGCCCATTCCAGGTCCTGATCAACCACGACTGGATCAGGATCGCTCCACTGTTGATCGGGCAGGCTATCCTCGGGAACGATAGTGGCAGCTTCAGGTTCTTCCTGTTCATCGACGGTGACATTGCCCGGCACCACCGGCGCAAGGGCGCGGCCCGACATCAGCTCACCAAACGCGATGGCGCCAACCTGAACGGCGATCGAAACGAGACCGATGGCCACCATGATCAGCGAGGTCTTGGGCGAAGCTGGGGTGACCGAGGGGGCTGCGACAGAAACCACGCGCACATCCGGCAAGGCAGAGCTGGAATCCACCCGCGAAGACGCCTCATTATAGCGCAGCAGGTAGGACTCAAGCAGGTCGCGCTGCGCCTTTGCCTCGCGCTGCAAGCCATCGAGGGTAACGGTGTCAATCGTTGCGGTCGATGCACTCGCCTTGGCGCGAGCAAGGTCCGCATTCAGCGATTCTTCCAAACCGGCTTCGATTTGCGCCTGCGCGTCGAGCGTCGCGGCAACGCGCCTGCCCTCCTGCCTGATCTGGTTATCGAGTTCGGCCACCTGCGCGGTCAGCGCGCGAATTGTCGGATGGTTCGACAGCAGCGTGGCAGAGCGCTGTGCCAGTTCACTCTGCAAACGCGCCTTTTCCTGGCTCAATTGCTGAATGATCGGCGAGCTCTGGACTTCGGCAACGCCCTCGATGGCCTGACCGCGATCGATCAAGCCGCGAATGAGCGAGGCACGGGATAGCGCAGTGTTCTTGCGTTCCTGCGCGGCGTTGATCTGGGTGGCGATGGTCGACAGCTGCTGATCGAGCAGGCTGGTATTGTTCTGGCCGGTGAACAGGTCATTATCGACCTTGAAATTGGCAACCGTGGACTCGGCCTCCTGCACGGAGACGCGCAGGCGGTTGATTTCATCGAGCAGCCAGCTCGATGCATCGGCCGTATCTGAAATGGACAGATCGGCGCGGCGCGCCACATGCGCATTGGCAACGGCATTGGCGATGTCGGCAGCGCGTTGCGGGTCAGTGGAGCGGACCAATACGGAGATGATGGCCGAGTCCCGTTCCTGGACCACCGTCAGTCGTTCATAAAGGGTAGCCAGGACCCGCTCATCGATGCTGTTGGGCGTGGCTGCACGTCGTCCGATAACCTGCGAAACGATGTCGAGCGGCGAAAATCCTGCACCGCTGCCATTGAATTCAGCCACCGAGCGCAGGTCCAATTCATCGATCACCTTGAGCAAAGTATCGCGCGATTTGAGCAATTCGATCTGGCTGGATATCAGCCCCGCCGTGCTCGCAGGCGCACTCGGAGCCTGCTCACTGGCGGCACGCAGATAAACATTGGAGCGTGGCTCAACCAAGATCGATGCCGAGGATTCGTACAATCGCGGCATGAACATAAGCACGACGAACCCGGCAACAAGCAGACCGAGCGTGACGAGTATAATTCGAGGCAATCTCCGACCAACCGCGCCCAAAAGCGCGGAAACGTCGATCCGGGAATCCTCGGATGCTGGCGGGTCGTAGGACATGGCAATACCTCAATACTCACACCAAGCTAACGCCATACGTGGTCAAAATTCAGTTAACTCGCCTTGCATTTCGCGCGCACGCCATTGCGGTGTAAGGGGAATTTTAACCACGCCAAACCAGACTATGAGCAACTCGAACGTGCGGGATCGTCATGCGCCGCTTTTATGCACTCGCCATCATTGCAGTATTGGCCATCAGCGGCTGCACAACCACGCGCCCCTCGACCTATCTGGTCGAGACCAAGGGGCCCTATCAGCTCGACACCGGCGACGTTGTGCGCGTGACTGTCTATGGCGACGCCGAGTTGAGCAAGAATTATCGCGTCGACGACAAGGGTGCCATTGCGTTCCCGCTGGTGGGCGCAGTGCCTGTGCGCGGCGGCACGACCGAAGAAGCTAGCAAGCGCCTCGCCCGAGCGCTCGCCAATGGCTATATGCGCAGCCCTGACGTTGCGGTTGAAGTGGATCAATACCGTCCGTTCTACATTCAGGGCGAGATCAGATCAGCGGGCCAGTTCCCCTATGTTTACGGCATGAGCGTTCGCGCTGCGATCAGCACTGCCGGCGGCTTTACGGAGACTGCGGAACGCGAAAACGCCGTGGTTTACCGACAGCAGGGCAACCAGATGGTCAAGGGTGTTGTGGATCTCGATTTCCCAATCTATCCGGGCGACACAATCGTTATTTCGGAGCGTTGGTTCTAGGCTGTGGCCACGCAACCCCTTCGTATCCTTCAGGTTTTGCGCGCGCCGATTGGTGGATTGTTCCGCCATGTCGCAGACCTGACCCGCGAGCTGTCAGCACGCGGACACGATGTCGGCATCATTGTCGACAGTCTTGCCAATGATGCACAGACCGAGAGCCTGTTGCGGGCCCTGGAGCAGCATACCAGCCTCGGCATTCACCGGCTCGCCATGCCCCGGCTGTTCGGCAAGGGCGATCTGACCACGCCCTTTGCGGTGGCGCGGCTGGCGCGTCAGCTCAATATCGACATCATCCATGGCCACGGTGCCAAAGGCGGATTTTACGCCCGGCTGGCGCTCTATGGCCGGACGCGCGCCAAAGCATTTTATACCCCTCATGGCGGCGTGCTGCACTACCCTGCCAGCTCTAGTTCCGGGCGGCTTTTCCATCGTATCGAGCGCCTGTTAATGGCTAAAACCTCGGCTATTATCTTTGAAAGCGCCTATGCAGAAAAAACCTATGCGGCACTGATCGGCACACCAAGCTGCCGCATAGAAATCATTCACAACGGCCTCAGGCCTGAAGAATTCGTGCCGGTAGCGCAAAATCCTGACGCCGCAGATTTCGTGTTCGTTGGCGAGTTACGCGCTCTCAAGGGCATCTTTCCTCTAGTCGAAGCGCTGGCGCGAACGCCCGAAGCAAAACTGGTTATAGCCGGTGACGGACCTGATCGCGCAGCACTTGAAGCACGCATTTCAGAGCTCAACATTTCAGACAGGGTCAGGCTCGTCGGCTCCCGCCCGGCGCGCGAGGTTTTCGCCATGGGCCGATGCGTCATTGTTCCATCGCTAGCCGAATCCCTGCCCTATGTAGTGCTTGAGGCCGCCGCGGCCCAACTTCCCGTCATAGCGACGCGCGTGGGTGGCATCCCCGAAATTTTTGGCCCGACCGAACAAAGCCTTGTGCCCTCGAACGACGCGGCATCCCTGGCAACGGCAATGGCGGATTTTCTGAACGCACCCACCAAGGCCGAGGCTGAGATGACGGCACGGTTGCACCATGTGCAGGCCACTTTTTCTGTGACGCGCATGACCGACGCGGTCGAAAAATTGTACCGAAGCGCCTGATTTAAAAGGCCTGCAACTTCACCGAGTCTAAACGTCTCTGGGCAATATTGCGGCATGCACGGACAATGCCGGTAGTTTCTCCATGTTTCGGGTCGACCCCAAAAAAGCCATCGAAGATCATGCCTCGCGCCCAGACGCGCGGCAATTATCGCCCTCCGCAGAGGCTATCATTGCCAAGCCGGTCGAAAGCCCTTTACCTGCTGCGGTGATCGTGGGGGTAGCGCAGGTTGTCGAAGCCTTGCTTCTCGCCGCGCTGGGTATTGGCATCCATCTGGCCTATGTGGGACCCGAGGAAAACAGCTTTTATATGCCGGTCATTCTGGCCACCGTGCTTGTGGCCAATATCGTCTTCAACGCCGTGCGTTCCCATCGCATCACCACCTATCGCACGACGCTTTCCCAAGTTGGTCGGGTTCTCGGCGGCTGGGCGGCGGTGATAATCGCCCTCACTGTCGGGCTGTTCTTTTTCAAGGCCGGCGATCTGGTGTCGCGCGTCTGGCTGCTGTCATGGTTTGCGTCAGGCGCATTCTTGCTCGTGATTTATCGCGGCATGTTGCGAGCCCTGGTCTTGCACTGGACCAATGAGGGGCGGCTTAAGCGCCGGGCTGTCATCGTCGGCGGCGGTAGCGACGCGGCCCTTCTGATTGAGCAAATACAGGCTGGTGCCGACAAGGACGTCAATCTTCTGGGCCTGTTTGATGATCGGGTCGGCGAGCGATCTCCCGATATCGTGGCTGGCTATCACAAGTTGGGCATGGTGGCCGATCTGGTCGAGTTCGCGCGTCGCACGCCCATCGATCTCGTCATCGTCTCTATGCCGCTGTCGGCGGAAAAGCGCGTTCTGGATATGCTCACCCAATTGTGGGTATTGCCGGTGGACATCCGCCTGTCGGCTCACATGAGCAAGCTCAAATTCACCGAGAAAGCCTATTCCTATGTCGGCGACGTGCCCGTTCTGGACATGGCGGACAGGCCGATTTCGGACTGGAACCTGGTGTTCAAATGGGTGCTGGACAAGATCATTGCCATTACCGCATTGATCCTGCTCTCCCCGATCATGGTGGCGACGGCCATTGCCATCAAGCTGGAGAGCCGCGGGCCGGTCTTCTTCGTACAGAACCGGCATGGCTTCAACAATGAGACCATTCGCATCTACAAGTTCCGCTCGATGCGGACCGATATGATGGACCAGACAGCGTCAAAACTGGTGACCAAAGGCGATCCGCGCGTGACGCGCGTTGGCCGCTTCATTCGCCGCTCCTCCATTGATGAACTACCGCAATTGTTTAACGTGCTCAAAGGCGAGCTATCGATCGTTGGCCCCCGCCCCCACGCGCCGCAGGCCAAGGCAGAAAACCAGCTTTATTACGAAGCCGTCGAAGGCTATTTCGCCCGCCATCGTGTCAAACCCGGCATGACCGGCTGGGCGCAGGTGAACGGTTGGCGTGGCGAAACCGACACGATCGACAAGATCATGCAGCGCGTCAATCACGACCTCTACTACATCGAGCATTGGTCGATCCTGTTCGATCTCTACATCGTGTTGATGACGCCGGTGTCACTGTTCGCCAAGAATGAGAATGCCTATTGACCATGCAGGGTACGCTCGACAGCGGACTGGATCGCCGGGCAGCGAAAGCGCCCGGTCTGCAAGCTCTGCGTGCTGGAATGACCCGGGCCCTCAATGGAATGGTGGCGCTTTGGATATTTTCGGGCAGCGTCGTGCTGTTCGAGCCTTCGCCCTATGAGCTGGCATTCCTCATGGTCTTGCCGCTGGCGGTAATGGCAGGCGTCGGGCTCTATCGTTCGACGCTGGGCCTTTTGGCCATCATGATCCTGTTCACGCCCTTCGCCCTGATCGCGGTGTTTCAGGTTCGCTTCACCCCCATCACCAATGCGCTGGTTTTCTCGCTGGTGACGATCTTTCTCATGTTCACCTCCTATTTCACGGCAAATTACGTCGCGGAATCGACGGTAAAACGTATGCGGATCATAGTGGCGGCCTATACGGCGGCGGCCGTTTTATCCGCGCTGGTCGGTACGCTTGCCTATCTGCGCCTGCTTCCCGGAGCCGACCTCTTCCTGCTCTATGGCCGCGCCAAAGCCATGTTCAAGGACCCCAATGTGTTCGGGCCCTTTCTCGTGCTGCCGGCGATGTTTGCCCTGCAACGTGTCTTGCTCGCCCATAGCTGGCGGCAGATTCTTATTTCGGGCGGCATTTATATGGTGCTGTTCGTTGGCGTGTTCGCCAGCTTCTCGCGCGCGGCCTGGGGGCATTTCGCTGCCTCGTCGCTGATTGTGCTGGCGCTGGTTTTCCTGCTCGAAGCCAATGCCCGCGACAAGGTGCGCATCATGCTTATGGCGATGGCTGGCGCATTGATGCTTGTCGTTGTCCTGGCCGGGTTACTGTCCATTCCGGCTGTCGCAAGCCTGTTCGAGACGCGTGCCAGTTCGCAGAATTACGATAGCGGAGAGACAGGTCGTTTCGGGCGGCAGGGCTATGCTTATGAACTGGCGCTCAATAACCCCTGGGGACTTGGCCCCGGCGAGTTCCGCAACCTGCGGATCATTGAGGAGCCGCACAATGTCTATGTGTTCGTGCTGCACGTTTATGGATGGGGCGGCGGGTTTCTCTTTTACGTTCTGATCGCTGCCACGCTCTGGAAATGCTTCACGATCGTGGCCCGCCCCTCGCCCTATCGACTTATGGCCATACCGGTGGTCGCCACGTTCACCATGGTGATGGCGGAATCGGTGATCATCGATTCAGATCACTGGCGTCACATCTATCTGTTGATCGGGCTAGTGTGGGGGCTCTCCACGGCCATCGGTAATGACCGACGGCGTAAGGCCCCACGCGAAGAAATGCTGGTTTAGGGCCAGATCCGGCCACTCAGATAGCGTTCGGCCAGTTCCGCTGTTCCCTCCGCAAAGCCGGGCATATGGGTTTGCGCCAGATTGGTCTCGGCGTGCGAGCCAATCCACGCCAAGAGCGCCATACGACGCAGCAAAATCATGGAATCGATAGCCTCTATATCCTCTGCGGCCAGTTGTCGGCGCGCCTGATAGCTCTCCAGCCACGCTGCCTTGAGCGCAGGAATAACCTTGTGCGTCTCGAAAAAGGATATGGCGGCCGCAAAGTCGTAGGCAAACCAGCAGAAGCCGCAATCGTCAAAATCGATCAGGCTGACGACATCGCCATCAACCAGCAGATTGCCGAGACGCATATCTGCATGAATGAGGCCATAGCGGCTGGGCTCGGTGCCATAGTCGCCAAGGCGATGCGCGAGCAAGGCGCTCGAACGGTCAAGAATGGCCCGGATTTGATCCGTCACCCCCGGCGCGATGCGCCAGTCGCCCCAAAGGCCGTCCACGTCAAGAATTGACGATGCATTCCAGGCCTGACGCTGGAAGCCGGAGGGCCGCCGCCAGTTAATGGCGTGAATATGCAGGCGAGCCGCATAGTCACCCAGGACGCCGAACAGACCGACCAGATTGCTGTCAGGTCTTGGTTCCGTGCCGGGAAGAAAATCGAACAAAACCGCGTGGCGTGTGAGCCCGTCTGCGGACGTCAGGCGCTGGAGCAATTTGCCATCTGCACCGGGGATGGCCACTGGAATCGGCAGATCGGTGTCCCGCCGCAGCGCGGTTACCCAAGCCAGTTCGCTCTCAATAGTCGCGCCATTTTGATAATCAGGCCGATGCACGCGCAACGCATAAGATTTGCCGTTGGGCGCCTCGAACAGAAAGGTGTGATTTTCAGAATGATTGAGCAGGCGGGGCTTTGAGCCCAGCAATTGCGGCCAAAGCAGAATGGCTGCTTCTGCGTCCAGCGCATGCAATTGCATGGTCGGCTTCCACCCAAGGAGCCAGAGCCCCGTTCCGCCTCGGATCGTGAGATTAATGGTCGGAGCGGCCGGATTTGAACCGACGACCCTTTGTCCCCCAGACAAATGCGCTACCAGGCTGCGCTACGCCCCGACTGCGCGGAGACATAGAGAAGCTGGGCTTTTGAGGCAAGCCCGATTTTGCAGGACCATGTGAACAAAGTGAGATTTTCGCTCATACGGCGCCAAAAGCAGATTAACAGCTCATAAGGGCATGGCTCACATAGGCCCGCCCGGCCGCGAAGATTCCAGAGGCGTGATCAGCTCAGATCGAAAATGGGCACGGTTCGTCCCTGCTCCGAGATCATAGCGCGCAGGCTCTCCACGCTTGGGCATTCCGGGGGCGGTGGAATCGCGTCGTCGCTGTCGTTGGGCTGAGCAAGAACCGCACAGGCCAGAATGGTTCGACCCGACGAAATAACGCCGCGCAATTGTGGCACCAGCGTGCGTGCCCAGTGGACATTGGTGTTGCTCAACGGGCTGAGAACGACGCCTTCGCGCTGATCATAGCCGATGATGATGCTCCGGTCGGCGGCCGACTGGACCTCTGCGCGACCCATGCCGACATGCTCCTGCCAGCGCCGGAATTCTGGTTTGGCAATGGCGAAGCCGCCTTCGGCAACCTGCAATTGGCGCGGCGTCACGATCTCGTGCACACGCAGATGCCAGCGCCCATGCGGCAGCACCCAGCTCGAAATTTCTACATCCTCAAAGGGTTTCCACACCGAGAACAGCATATTGCCTGCAATCTCGGCACGTTCGCAAAGTTCGCGCTGGCGGAAATGCAGACCGTCATCCGACAGCGTCAGGGCATTGTCGCTCGCCGTGCTGGGAAAATGGCGGTGATTGGCTTCGATGGAAAAGCCATAGCGGGTGGAATAGGCGAATTTGCTGTATTTTTCCGGCGTTCCGCGCCAGCGCGCGTAATATTGGCCCGACGTCAGCGCCACATTGTGCCCCGGCAGGTGCTGGATAACCATGCCCGGCTCTGCGAGCACTACAGGCCCCTCCTCTATCGGCGCGGCGACTTCCTCTGCCATCCAGAACGGATGATCCTGAGACAGCGCCAACGGCAGGAAGGCTTTCATGGCCCAATAGGGCGAACCGGCGGAATTATAGCCTTCGCTGACCAGCAGGTTCGGATAGGCGTAGCCTATGGAGAGAACGCCATCGCGCTCGAAAATCGGTTGGCGGGCCCACCAGCGCAGGTTGCGCAGGTAATAGCCCTTGATCTGCCCCCACGGCAGCGCCTCGACATTGGCATAGGCCAATGCGCCCCAAAACCCGGCATGAGCAAAGCGGTAGGTCAGGCTTCGGCCAAATGGCAGGGCAGCACCGTCCTCGGCATACCAATGCCGGATGGATTGCGCGAAATCGTGCGCCCGCGCCTTGTAGCGCTCCCCGCGCGTTTGATTGCCCGAAAGCATGGCGTAAACGAGCCCGTAATAGTGGAAGGCAAAGGGAATGTAATGGTCAGCGCTGCGGATCGGCCCATCCCGATACCAACCCTTCTCCATGACGAAATTTTCGATGTCATCAAGATAGGCTTCGTGCGTCTTCTCGTCGGCAGGTCTGCCGATATGGGCCAGCCCCAGATCGATCAGGATGCGGAAGAACTTCCAGTTGCTGTTGACGAATTCATGGTCGCGCCCGGCGCGAAGATAGGCCGCCACGCGATCCTTGGCAGCTTCGCTCAGCGGGTCCCAGATATGATCGCGCGCAAGACGCAATGTAAAACCGATGGCGGCAAGCTCCACCTGCCGTTGGTCCATGTCCGAAATATCGCCCCAATAGTCCGGGTGATCGGTATTGGTGCCATTGTCGAGCCCCCGGCGATAAAGCGCCCAATGCTCGAAATGACCACCGCCAGCGGCGAGCGGCGCGATGCCCCAGAGTGGGCGGGCAAATCCTTCCAAGCCTGCCGCCGCCATGTCGAAATGTGCCGCCGTCGCACTGAGATCGACCCGCGCACCGGACTCCGAAAAATACGGCAGAAGCGGCTCAAACAGGGCATTCATGGCCTGCTCGACATCATGGCGCGAGCGCAGCGGGTTTTTCGAAAGAGGCGTAGGGCGCACGATCGTGTCCAAAGTGGCGAGGCGATAAGACATTGGCGGCAGGCAGCACATTTCCGAGGAGAAAATGCACTGCCTGCCGCAGGAAAAGCTATCGGCGGGGATCAGGCCGCGTCTGCCGGCGCGACCTTCATCCCGGCCAGCAGCTTAGTCGATGCCAGCAACGCCGGCATTGAGTTCTTCGAGGGCGGCGTCGACCGAGATGTTATTGGTCATCAGCTCGTCATGAACACGGTTCAGCACCAGTTCGTATTCAGCAGCCTTGAGGTCCACCGGCATTTCGAGATAGGTCGCCGTGGTGGTCAGCGCTTCGGCGCTGGCCGCATCGGCGGGGAAGCCCGGCGTGGCGGTGATGGTTGCAACGACCTGATCGTCGCGCAGCGCCGGAATGGTGCCGGATGCTGCGATGATGGCTGCGCCTTCTGCGCCCGTCACAAAATCGATGAACGCCTTGGCAGCATCGACCTTCTTGGAATTGGTGTTGATGCCCAGCGAGGTCACCTGACCTGCCGTAGCGCCAGCCTCAACGCCTTCGGGATGCGGATACTTCACGATGCCCCATTCGGTAGCTCTGGATTCGCCTTCAGCGACCTTGGCGATCTGGGTGCCGATGAACCATGTGCCCATGGGCAGCATGGCGATTTGGCTGGAGAACCAGGGAGCCGAATAATGGGTCTGCGAGGTCTTGAGCGAGGCGTAGCTGCGCACCACACCCTCTTCCTGCAGGGCGAGAGCGCGCTCATACCAGGGCTTGAGGAAGGAATAGTCCTTGGACACCAGCGTGTTCTCGCCGCTCTGGATGGCGGGGAGCTGCACGGTGGAGCGCCAGGTGTGGAAATGCGCGCCATAAACGCGATCCTGGCCGAAACCGGAGGTGACCGCGCGGGCCTTTTCGTCAAATTCTGCCCAGGTCATGTCATTGGTGGGGTAATCCACACCCGCGGCATCGAAAGCGGCCTTGTTGTAAAAGACGATCCAGAAATCGGTGCGGAATGGCAGGCCGAATACGCCATTACCGACATCGAGCGCTTCGATCAGACCACCATAGGCAGCAGCGTCGGCGGGCACGGCGCCAGCTTCAGTAAGGTTGAGCAGGCGGCCGGTATTGACCATCTGGGCATAGCCCGGGATGTCCTTGATGGTGATGACGTCGAGATCATCGCCACCGCCGGTTAGCTGGGTCATGACCATCTGGTTGTAATCGGCCGAGCCCAGATCGGTATATTCGACCTGAATACCCGGATTGGCCGCCTCGAAGCCATCGATGAGCTGCTGGTAATAGGGCGTGCGATCCCAGTCCCACAGGGCCCAGTTGATCGTGGTGTCCTGTGCCAGAACCTGGCCCTGCATCAGCATCAGCCCGGTGCCGGCCAGAGCGGCCCCCTTGATTACATTACGAATTGGCATTGTTGTTCTCCTCCATGTTGACGTTATGCCATTTGTATTTCCGGCTGCGCCCGCTCTCCGGCCCTTTGGGCACTCGACAAGCGGGCTAAGCCGAACCGAACTCCCCCCATCACGCCGAAACTGCCGATCAGCGCGCCGAAGGAAAAATTGACCATCACCGGCAGGATCACCGATGCGGGGTAGAAAAGAATGTGAGCGATCCAGAGCGCGCAGATGACGGCCAGCGCAGAGAGGCCAGCTAGCGGATTGCGCAGCAGGCCGAGTGCAGCGGCCTTGATCAGGTCCACGCTTGTCGCTGCCATGTCCATCGCCAGGGCGGTGAACAGGTAGAGTGCAAAAAGTGGGATAAGGACAGCCATGGCGATGGCCAGCGCCAGCGGCGCGGCATAGATCAGACTTTCCAGCGCCAATGCCGCATAGCTCTGCACGGCCAGAACAGCCAGCGTCCCGCCCGCAAGCAACAGCGCTCCAAAACCCGTTGCCCGCCAGAACCCGGCGCGGAACGCAGCCCAAAAATCACGCAAAAGATAGATATTGCGGTCCTCGATCATCATCACGCCGATGCGCGTGGCAGCGAACCATGCCGCCGGCAATGTTACGAGGGGCAGGCTGAACGCGATGACCAGCACATTAAGCTTGATCAGCTCCCACCATTCTCGTCCCGCGACATGCGCCAAGAGGCGCAGGCCAGTCGGCGCCGGTGCATTCTTGTCGATGCCCGGCCCTTCGCGGAAATAGAGATTGACGAGAAAGTTCATTGCCCTGCCCTTCTTCTCACAGGCCCAGCGATTGCTGGGTTTCAGCATCGAAGATGTGCGCAGCGGACAGATCGGCAAACAGCGTCACGCTCTCGCCTGCCTGAACCCGGCAGCGAGACGACACCCGCGCCACCACCGAATGCCCTTCCAGAGAACCGTTGAGGTGCACTTCCGCGCCCATCGGTTCGGCCAGATCAACGAGGAACTCTAGCGGCGCTACCAGCGCGGGATCGACATCTACAGGCGCCCGCTCGCCCAGATTTTCTGGACGTAGTCCCAGCATGAAGGCTCGGCCATAATCGGCCTCGGCTACCTTGGCGGCCAACCGCTCCGGCAGGGGCAAAGAATGGTTCTTAAACCGCGCGATGGTGCCCTTGTCGGATCGCTCCAGCGTCAAGGGCAGGAAGTTCATCTGCGGCGCGCCGATAAAGCCGGCCACGAACATGTTGACCGGATTGTCGTAAAGCGATTGGGGTGTATCGACCTGCTGGATATGGCCGTCCTTCATCACCACGATACGGTCAGCCATGGTCATGGCCTCCACCTGATCGTGGGTCACATAAATGAAAGTGGCGTCCAACCGGCGATGCAGTTTGGTGATTTCGGCGCGCATGGTCGAGCGCAGCTTGGCGTCGAGATTGGACAATGGCTCATCGAGCAGGAACACTTCAGGCGAGCGCACCATGGCGCGGCCCAGAGCCACACGCTGCCGCTGCCCACCGGAAAGGGCCTTGGGCTTGCGATTCAGCAGATGGGTAATGTCGAGAATTTCGGCGGCTTCGCGCACCTTCTGCTCAATCACCTCGCGCGGCGCGCGGCGCAGTTCGAGGCCGAAAGCCATGTTCTTGTAGACCGTCATATGCGGATAAAGCGCATAATTCTGGAACACCATGGCGATGTCGCGGTCCTTGGAGGGCACATCGTTGACGATGGTATTGCCGATGACGAGGTCGCCATTCGACACCTCTTCCAACCCGGCAATCATGCGCAGGGTGGTGGATTTGCCGCAGCCAGAAGGGCCAACCAGAATGATGAATTCCTTGTCGGCGATTTCCAGATCGATGTCGTGGACCACCTTGAGCGCGCCAAAGCTCTTGCCGACCTTGCGCAGGGAAATGCTAGCCATTGTCTTGCTCCCGTTTCTTCAATCCGAGGGTCACCAGCAGGAAACCCAGTCGCGCGTCAGCCGCGTCAGGCCCTCGAAATAGTAATAGTCGCCCCAGGCCACGCACTCGTCGACGCCTTCGCCGCGGCAGGTGTTGAAGGGGGTTTTCTTGGAATAGGTGCCGTGCAGCACCAGACCATTGGACACGGCCGGGTCGCGCACTGCATAATTGCGCCAGAGGCTGGCCAGCATGCGCGACGCCAGATCGCGCATCTCTTCGGCCCGCTTGCCACCCACGATTTCGGCCATATCCAACAGGCCCGATGCCACAATGGCGGCAGAGGATGAATCGCGCGGCTCATCGCCCTCGGTAAAGATCAGGTCCCAATAGGGAATGAGGTCTTCGGGCAGCCGTGCCAGGTAATAGCCAAGCAGGTTCTCGAAGGTGTCGATATAGTCCTGTCGCGGATCATGGCGATAGCAGCCGGGCAGCCCAGCTATCGCCCAGGCCTGCCCACGCGCCCATGAACTGTCATCGCTATAGCCCTGCTTGGTCGCGCCGCGCACCGGCGCGCCGGTCTCGGGGTCCATATAGAACGTGTGGAATGTCGAGTGGTCGGGGCGAACCGAATGCGCCAGCGTGGTACGGGCATGGAGCAGCGCTTTTTCCCGGTATTCGGGATTGCCGGTTTCGGCACTGGCCCAATGCAGCAGTGGCAGGTTGAGCAGGCAATCGATGATGTAGCGGTAATTGTCCGGCTCGCCCATCCGGCCCCAGGCCTGAAGGAATTCGCCCTTCTCGTGAAAGCGTTCCAGCAATTGATCAGCCGCCATCAATGCGGCCTTGCGTCCATCTTCATCGCCCACCAAACGCCATGCGGCGACGCAGGTGGGCGAATAGAGAAAGCCCATGTCGTGGTGATCGGTCTCGATGCGCTGCTCGATCCGGTGCAGAAAGCTCTGCACCTGGATTTGCGCGGCATGGCGAAAGGTCTCGTCGCTCGTAGCCTGATAGGCCAGCCAGATCGAGCCGGGCCAAAAGCCAGCGGTCCATTGATCGTTGGGCACGGCAGGATAGAAATTGCCGACGCTCGAATGGTTTTGCGCGGCATAGGTGAATTGCGGCAGGTTCCGGCGCACCTGCGCCACCGCAACATCGATAGCCTCGCGTGCCTCCTCGGTGGAGAATGGAGCAGGCAGGTGGGAAAGTTCGGGGGCGAGCATATTCATCCCTTGATGCCCGTCGAAGCGATGCCTTCGACGAAGAAGCGTTGCAATGCGAGGAAGACGATCAAAACCGGGATCAGCGACACGACCGAAGCGGCCATGATCAGCCCGTATTCCTGCGTGTATTGGGTGATGAACATGCGGATGCCGATCTGGATGGTCTTCAGTTCGGTTTTGGTCAGATAGATCAGCGGCCCGAGGAAATCGTTCCACGTGTTGACGAAGGTGAAGATGGTGAGCGTGGAGAGCGCCGGCATCGAGAGCGGCAGCATGATGCGCCACCAGATGCCATATTCGCTCATGCCGTCGATACGCGCGGCCTCGCACAGCTCATCTGGAATGGACATGTAGAACTGGCGCATCAGGAACACGCCGAAAGCGGTGAAGGCCTGCAGGGCGATAAGCGCCAGATGGGTATTGTTCAGCCCAAGCTCCCGCATCAGCAGGAATTGGGGCACCATATAGACCTGCCAAGGCATGGCGATGGTGGCGATATAGGCGAGGAACAACAGGTTCCGATACGGAAAGTTCAGCTTGGCGAAGGCATAGGCGGCAAAGCTGGAGGTCAGCAATTGCAGCACGGTGACGATCAGCGTCAGCTTGGTGGTGTTCCAAACGAAAATGCCGAGTGGAATCTTGGTCCAGATGTCGATGTAGTTTTCCCAGCGCGGCATCTCCGGAATCCACTGAATGGGAAAGGCGAAGACGTCGCGGTCGAGCTTGACCGATGCCGAAAGCATCCACACGAATGGCGCAAGCATGGTGAGGGTGACGATGATCACCAGCACATAGGTGAAGATCAGACCCCATTTGATGCGGCGGCGGGGCCGACGGAGCGTAGGTTCAGCCACTGAAACGGAAGGCGACGCAATGGTCATGCCGTGTCTCCCTCGCTGCGTTGGGTCCAACGGAACTGGACGATGGTGATGAGAAGGACGAGCAGGAACAGCACCAGCGCAACCATGCTGGAATAGCCCAGGTCCCAGGAAATGAAGGCTTCGTTGTAGATGTGGTAGACCAGCACCAGCGTCGATGTGCCCGGCCCGCCCTGCGTAATCATGTAGACCTGATCGAAAACTTTGAACGACTGGATGGTCAGCATCACCGAGACGAAAAAGGTGGTCGGGGCCAGTTGCGGCAGCGTGATGCGCCAGAATTTCTGCCAGCCGGTCGCACCATCGATATCGGCGGCTTCATAAAGCTCGGTGCTGATCCCCTGCAGGCCTGCAAGGTAGATGACCATGAAGTAACCCATGCTCTTCCAGATCGAGAACATGATGATGGTGACCATGGCCCAGTGCCGGTCCGCCGCCCATGCGGGCAGGTTTTTCGGATCAACGCCCAGCGAATAGAGCACCATGTTCACCGGGCCGAATTCGGGGTGGAAAATCATGTTCCAAACCACGGCCACCGCCACCAGCGAAGCGACATAGGGAAAGAAGGCAACGGTGCGGAAGAAATTGCGCCCGAAAATTTTCTGGTTGAGCAGAATGGCCAGCCCCAGCGCGCAGATCAGCGTCAGCGGCACGGTGAAGCCGGTAAAGATGATGGTGTTCCAGAAGGCCGACTGGAAGACGCGGTCCGAAAACAGCTTCCAGAAATTGGCGAGCCCGGCGAACTGGATCGGGTTGCTACCATCCCAATGCATGAAGGCCAGCGCGAAGGCGAAGAGAATGGGCCCAAGCGTAAACACGGCAAAGCCGATGAAATTGGGCGCGATGAACGAATAGGCCACGAGAATATTGAGCGCCTTGCGCCGACGCTTCGACATTCCCGTTTTAACCGGCGGCTTGGCGCCCCCATCGGTGACCGAACTCATGATCGCCTCCTGCCTATTCTATCCAGAGATCAAGACGCGGCTCGGCCAGAGGCACGGACACGCGAAAAATGCGCTCCGGCCAGGCTTTGCGCAGCCTTGGATCAGTGATTGTTATGGTGTCGACGGACATGGCTCCGGCGCCGGTCAGCATGACCACGCCCAGCGTACCGATCTCAATCCGACCGTCCGAAAGCGTCGGCTCTTCGGCCAGCATCAGCGACAGCGTCGCCGCCTTCGCGCCCTCGTAATGGTCCGAGATGCGAATGCCTGCGCCCTTTTCGAGTGCGATGGTCCGGCGATAGAAACCCAGCTCCGCTTCTGCAGGATAGGCTCCGGCAATATCCATGCTGATCTGCGGTGCGTTACCATCCAGCGTTACCGAGACATCGCGCGCGGCAAACTGTGCCCCGGCCGTCTGCCCGACGCCGTCGAAACCGGGAAGATTGTGAAAACCCGATTGCATGGTCCAGATATCGTAGCGCTGCGGCGAGAACGTCTTGGCCGTATAGGTTTCGACGCCGACATCGATCAGCAGCGGTCGCCCATTTTTGTAGACAATGAAGCTGCCCACATCGTTGTGGTTGTGCCCGTCATCATTGTCGCCAGCCTTGGCTGCGAGCACGAAATGCGCGTCACGGACAATGAACAGACCGCAACTGGGATAGTAAATGTCCGCAGGCTTTGTCGGCTCTACCCCCAAATCCGCCATCTCCGGCAAGGCGACAAGCGCCATGAGCCGATTGAACAGGCTGACATCGTCTGGAAGGTCGGGGCGCGCCGCGCCTGTCGCGTCGCTGGCCGCAAGGGCCATGAGCGGCACCGAGCCCACGGCCTTGCCAAACAGAAATTCCCGCGCGCCACAGGGCTCCAGCACGGCCGAGGCGTCAGCGAAATTGATGTAGCGGTCACCCTCGACATGCATGTGGAGGATGAATTCGGCCATGTTGCGGATTTTGTCGTCCTGCCAGAGCGATGAGAACGCAACGGGGGCCACCGCATCCATCACGCTCAATGCGCCAAACAGGCAGAGCGCAGCATGGCGATAATAAAGCGCCCCCTCGTCACAGGCGCCGTCGTCCTCATAATCCTTGAGGAACGCATCAAGGCTGCCAGCGGCTTTGCCCAGTACGGCATGACGGGTTTTCTGGTCGGTCGGGCGGCAGAATGTAGCCACCAGCACGTTCTGCGTGCACCACGCCGTCCAGTTGTTCATCTTCTCGTCGCCACGACCCATCCACCAGAAATGCTGGTCCAGATAGGGACGGGTAATGCGGCGCTCGACTTCCCTGTCGATCCGCTGAACCACCAGCGGGCTCGCCGCATCGAGACGATCGCCAAGCATCTGGGCAATGATGGCCAGTTGCGCGCCGGTTTCCGCCGCGAAGAGATCGATGACCGGACGATCAGGATCAGGGAGCGGCTCGGCGCGCGTGTCCCGCACGTATGAATTATGCGCCGGCAATTGCCAGCCGCTTTCCTCGCAGATCAGCAGGACACCTTCGATCACGAGATGAAGAAACCGCCCCTGCCCTTCCAGAGCCTCGGCTAGCACAAAGGCATTGAGACGACGACGGCGCTCAAAATAAACATTTTCATAGTCGACGCGGTTGCCGTTGAGCCGAAAGGCCCGGTAGGCGCTCGCCGTCAGTACCGCCCATGGCGAGAGAGAGAACGCCTCCGCATCCGCAATCAGGCGATCACGCAGGCTCTTGGGTACAGCAGACCAGAAAACACGATCATTCAGCTGCGGACTGGCCACGAAGCCGGGCAAAATATCGCCGACAGCACCGAGGCAGGCAGCAATTCTTGCGCCTCCCTGCTCCTGTCTGAATACGCGATCCCTGCCCACACCCTGCTCCTCTTGCCGGTCTTCGCCAGCCTGTTGAGGCAAGAATGCCGACGCGCGCACCGCAAAGTCAAGCAAGTTTGCATTTCTAGCGCAATTTTTCTTATTTGCGCAAAATTTGCATTCCCTCTTGATCCGTGCCAGAAGTAGTCAATGCGGTAAAAATGCCCCACACACCGCACCCAAGGAGCCCCTATGAGATCGACATCCGGAAAGGTCACGCTGCGCGATATCGCTGATGCCGTAGGAGTCTCCGTGAGTACGGCGTCCCGGGCCTTGAAAGGTGTTTCCGGCATTTCCGACGAGGTCCGGCTCAAGGTTCAGTCCGCTGCCGACCGACTCAATTATGCCGGGTCTGCAAGCGGCGCGGTGCAGATCGCGATTCTCTCCGATCTTCACGTCGGCGAAAGCGGCGCAGGCGAATTCATGCAAGCGGTGCAGCGCGGCATCGAGAGTCGGGCGCGCGAGCTTGGGCTGGTGTTGTCCATGCAATTGGTTGGCCCCTCCAGCATTGACCGTATGGAATTCAACGAGGACATTTCCGGCTACCTGCTCTTGTCCATGCAGCCAGAGGAACTGGTTCAGTCCCTTTCAGCGCGGGCGCTTCCGGCGGTCATCGTCAATGGCCGCGAACCGCTGATGCGGCTCGACGCCGTTGCGCCGGCCAATCGAACCGGGGGCTATCTCGGCGCGCAGCACCTCATCGAGTTGGGCCATAGCCGCATCCTCATGCTCTCCCATTCTCCCCGCCCCACCATCCGCGACCGCATGGCCGGTAGCCGGAAAGCCTTACGCGAGGCCGGGCTTGTCGATGAACCGAGCTTGCGCATCGAACTGGACGCCATGCGCACCAACCTCGCCTATCAGGCGATGAAGCAGCGGCTTGCCGATAAGGCCGGAGCCGATTTCACCGCCATCCTCTGCTGCAATGACGCCACCGCCTTTGGCGCAATGGCCGCCATCGAAGAGGCAGGCTTTAGCGTGCCCAACGATATTTCGGTGATTGGCTTTGACGACATTCCCACCGCCGCGCTCAACTCGATCCCGCTGACCACCATTCATGTCGACACCGCCGATCTTGGCGCGCGCAGCCTCAACCGGCTTCTTGAGCGCATTCGCGGTCAGGACCGACTGGCGACCTATGTCGAAACGGCGGTGAGTCTGGTGGTGCGCGAATCCACCGCCCGCCCCAGACAGTGAAAACAGGACAAGATCAATGACGCTGACGCTTGAAATCCGGGATGCCACTGGCCAGACCCGCGGACGCTCATCTGCCGAAGAAGAAACCGTATTGTTCTTCCGCGACACCTATCAGCCCGGCGACACCATCATCCTCAGCGCCCACCAGCCAAATATGCATCTGATCGTCTCGCTCGATGACGCCTTACCGCCTGTACCCGTCTATCTGGCTGGCGACAGCTACGCGCTGCCCATTCCATTCGACCTCGTTAAGAAGGCTTATTCGCCCAAGACCTTCTCCGGCGACATGCACCGCATCAGCGCGCGCGTGGCGCTGCCCAATGAAACGTGTGGGTTCCGCAATCTGGCGCTCAACCCCTATGACCACAGCGGCAATGACAGCTTGTTTCCGCGCTGCGAGGCCACCATCATCACGCGCAACGAGGCCGCCTTCGCCGCCCGCAATGCCATCGACGGGGAAACCGCCAATACCGATCACGGCTTCTGGCCATTCACCTCATGGGGCATCAACCGCGACCCGGAAGCCGCCCTCACCGTTCATTTCGGGCGTACCGTACAGATTGAGGCGCTCGGACTTTATCTACGCGCCGATTTTCCGCACGATGCCTGGTGGGAACAGGCGAGCATCACTTTTTCCGATGGCCACACAGAACGCGTTTCGCTGATAAAGACCGAAAAGGCCCAGCGTTTTGAAATTCCCGCTCGCAAGGTCGAGTGGCTTCGCCTGCATGATCTGATCAAGGCAGACGATCCTTCGCCTTTCCCGGCGCTTACCCAGATCGAAGCCTGGGGGCGAGATCTACCCCAATAGCCTCAGTCCCTTGGAAGATAGCTATGAATGGTAGCTTCAGTCACCCGCTATCGCCGAAACTTGCAGCGACAACCTTCACGAATTCCCGCACCCTGCGGGGCACGAAGCCGCGCGATGGCTGGACGGCATGAATGGGCATGGTGGGCATGGTCCAGTCCGGAAACATGGCGATCAGGCGTCCCTCTGCAAGGTCGGGGCCGACCAGTTCCAGAGGTAGGTAGGCAATTCCCGCCCCATCGATGGCAAGTTTGCGCTGGGCCTCATCAAGATCGATCTCAATCCCGCCACCGACCGTCACGACAACTTCCTGACCGTCAGGCCCGATGAACGGCCAGCGGTTACGCGGTACGATATTGAGATTGAGGAGGCACCGAGCCTGCGACAATTGGTTAGGATGACTTAGCTTGCCAAAGCGCCGGATGAAATCGGGCGAGGCGCAGCAGGCAAAGCCATAGGTACCAAGCCCCCGGGCCACTAATCCGGAATCGGGCAAAGCACCAACACGGATTGCCACGTCGAATCCTTCCGCGATGAGATCGACACGCCGGTTGCTGAGATTGACCTCAAGAATGACTGCGGGATGTCTGGCGTCAAAATCGGCCAGAATGGCAGGCAGGCGGGTGATGCCGATTATGCTCGGCGCCGTGATCCTGATGCGGCCGGACAGGCTTTCACCGCCACTGCTTTCCGCCAGTGACTCGGCCGCCTCCAGCACCGCTTCGGCCCGCTTCAGAAATTCTCGCCCCGCTTCGGTCATGTGCTGGCTACGGGTAGAGCGTTCGATCAGCTTCAGCCGATAGCGCTCTTCAAGCGCCTGAATCCGCCGGCCGACCATGGCGGGCGACAGGTTGAGTTGCCGCGCGGCAGCGGCAAAGCTTCCCAACCGGACGGCAGTTACAAAGGTGCGCAGGTCATCGAAATCCGACATTCGATACTATTATGAAATTAAGAACACCAAAATCAACTCATTATCGCATACGGACGAATGATCCATATGGTGGTCATCAAATTCAAACTGGAGAAACGAAATGACCACCACCGCAATTATCGGCCTCGGCAATATGGGCAAGGGCATTGCCAAGCGTCTTGCAGGCAAGACCAACCTGATCCTGGCCAGCCGTAACACCGACGCTACGCGTGCCTTTGCC